>JAEEGI010002859.1_pt1 | contig 41700 bp, 29 predicted proteins | sample 8958751 | NCBI WGS metagenome assembly JAEEGI01 (sample SAMN16246545, study PRJNA631951) | gut metagenome | biome: gut microbiome; feature: rumen; material: KS-attached | host: Bos | place: Iran: Karaj | collected 2018-10 | reverse complement strand
CCTTATTTCGGCATCTTTCCGATTGTCAGTCGGTTACAATGCACCGCATTGCTCCCTCCTTCCGCACGGAAATCTGCTCGAAATAAGAACAAAATCGATTGAAAGCAATTTATAGAACCCACCTTAATATAACAACAAACAAAATATTTTATAACATGAAAAGAAACCTGTTATTCACCTTGGTTGCATTTTTTGTGGCACTCACTCTCGTTGGGTGCAAGCAATCAACACCCAAGTCCAACATGCAGTACCGTCCTCTCGGCAACACGGGTCTTTCGGTCAGCGAAATTAGTATTGGCTGTGGCGGTTTTGAGAAATTAGACAGCGCCGCATCGCTCGAGCTGATGACGCTGGCTCTGGACAGCGGCATGAACTATATCGACATCTATGATGCAAATCCCAAAACCCGCTCCAATATCGGCTATGCCCTTCAGGGCCGTCGCGACGAGATGATCATCCAAGGCCACATCGGCACCATCTTCAAAGATGGCCAGCATTGCCGCACCCGTGATGTGGCCGAAGCCAAAGCCGGCTTTGAGGACCTCCTTGCCCGTCTGCACACCGACCATATTGAGGTGGGCATGATTCACATCACCGACAGCCATCAGGAGTGGGACGAGCTTGAGGGTAGCCCTTTCCTCGAATATGTAATGCAGCTCAAGCAAGAGGGCAAAATCAAACATATCGGCGTCAGCAGCCACAATGCCGAGGTGGCCTTACGTGCAGCCAAAAGTGGTTGGATAGAAGTAATCATGTTTTCACTCAATCCCGCTTTCGACCGTCTTCGCGGCGGTGCGATACCCTGGGATGAGGGTGCCATGGACAACCTGCAGGGCGGCATCGACCCTGTTCGCGTAGAGCTGTATGATTATTGTGCCACCCACCATATCGGCATTACCGTCATGAAGACCTTTGGCGGTGGCGGACGGCTGCTTGATGCCAAGACTTCACCCCTTGGTGTTGCCTATACCCCCGAGCAATGCATCGCTTATTGCCTTGCCAAACCCTGTATCAGCACCTGCATCCTTGGTGTTGACAATCTTGAAGAGCTCAAAGCAGACCTTCATTGGCTTCAAGCCACTGAACAAGAGAAAGACTACACCCTTGTCGAAAAACGTGAGGTGGCCAGCGTTGGAGGAGACTGCACTTATTGCAACCATTGTTCGCCCTGTGCCGTGGGCATCCCTATCGCCAAGGTCAACGAACTATTGGACAAGGCCGAACTGAACGGCGTCACCCCCGAACTGCAGGAACAGTACGATGCCCTGCCGCACCATGCCGGCGAGTGCACCCACTGTGGCTCCTGTCTCAGCCGCTGTCCCTTCCAAGTGGACATCCCCTCCCGCATGGACCGCGCCAAAGCGGTTTTCGGTAAGTGACCTCTGTGCGGTTGTTTAATAGTAACGATTGTCATGGAACAATCTTTTAATCTGATGCGGCGGACCATTGGTTCGCCGCATCTGTCTATCAAACACCCACTTGGTCGGCACAGGGAAATCCCTCAAAATCATTCAAATCAACCATCTGCCTTCACCACGCAAAAATAATTTACTCCTAATTTACTCGTTAATTTACTCCGTATTTACTCAATTCGCCTTTAGGCGCAAAACATCATGCTGCTAAAGCAGAAGAAAGTAAATTGCCATAAATGCGGAGTAAATTTAAAGTAAATAAAGAAAAAGCCTCGCGTAGAATGATTTAACACGAATTACCCAGTTGCGGCAGATTTGCAATCTGACGCAAAATACTATCAGGATTTTCAATCCGTAAAGCAATTACTCTCGCAGAAATCGCAGAGTTTACTTTCAACTTTCAACTACTCTAAACTCTCAACTTTCAACTCTAAACTTTCAATAACCAATAACCCATAACCAATAAACATTAACCTCAATAACCAATAACCCATAACCAATAAACATTAACTAGTCGAACTTGATAGTCTTGGCGGGTTCGATGCGGGAAATGTAGGCTGTGGGGAGCAGTAGGGCAAGGAGACAGATGGCAAGGGTGGCTGTGCTGATGGCGATGAATATCCAAGGATTGAGGTCGATGGGGACGGTGTCCATCGAGTAACTTGCGCTGTCGAGATGCACAATATGGTAATGGTGCTGAATCCATCCCAAGAGAAGTGCCAATGCATCACCCAGCACGATGCCTTTGCCTATGATAGAGGCTGATTTGAGAAGGAAAATCTTGCGCACGCTTCTGTCGGTGGCCCCCAAAGCCTTGAGCACTCCAATGGTAGAAGTCTTTTCAAAAATCATGATGAGCAGCGCAGAAATGATGGAAACCGTGCAGACAAGCATCATGATGGCGATGATGAGGGCAATGTTGCTGTCGAGGAGGTCGAGCCACGAAAAGAGTGCCGGGTTTTGTTGAACGATGGTGGCAAGGGTGAGGTCGTAGCCCAGTTGCTGGATGACATTGTCGGCTATTGGGTCGAGGTGCTTGAAGTCATCCACGAGGATTTCATAGCCCGCCACTTGGGTGCTGTCCCAATCGTTGAGGTTTTGCACCTGGCGCAGGTCGCCTACCACATAATGTTCGTCAAATTCAGAAAGGTCGGTACTGTAGATGCCGCTCACTTGGAAGGCGCGGGCTCGGTAATTGTCGTTCTGCCAGAAATAGGTACGCAGCTTGTCGCCTACCGTAAGGTGCAGTTTGTTGGCAACGGTTTGAGAAATAATCACCTGGTTGGAGGGCTTGTCAACCGGGAAGTCGAAAAGCTTGCCCTCCACCAGGTTGGAGGCAAAAAAGGTGGAGTCGTAGCCGCTGTCGACACCTTTAAAGATGATGCCGTGGATTTGATCTTCGGTCTTTATCATCGCCCCCTTGTTGGCAAAAAAACTAAGGTGGCGGACGCCTGGAGTGTTGCGTATGCGAGACACCTCAGGGCGAAGAGTGGAGATGGGGGTCTCTTCGTAGGCGTTGCCGGTGGCATAGGTGGTGACAACAATATGGGAACCGAAGCCCACCACCTTCTGTCGGATTTGGCCTTGGAAACCACGCAGAATGCAGACAGACATAACCATCACCAATACCCCGAGGGCGATGCTATAGGTGGCTATGCTCACCAAAGGGCCAGCGTATGTGCCCAGGTCGCGAGGGAGAAAGCGCTTTGCTATGAAAGATTCAAATGTCAAGAGTAAGGCAGTTTAAGGTGGGTTCTATAAATTGCTTTCAATCGATTTTGTTCGTTTCTTCACAACAGACGTTTTCTCGCCTCGGCATAGTGCAAACACTTCGTGATTTGCCCTCTGCTCTCGACTTAACGAAAACGTTCTTATTTCGAGCAGATTTCCGTGCGGAAGGAGGGAGCAATGCGGTGCATTGTAACCGACTGACAATCGGAAAGATGCCGAAATAAGGGCAAAAGCGCTGAAAAATTTAAGTACACTCATATTTATTATTGTTTTTTAAATGTGGAATTTATAGAACCCACCTTAATTAGTTGAGAATTAGAAGGAGTCCACGAAAAGGTGGTTTCGCGGACTCCTTAGCGGGTGAGGGTTTAGAAAGCCTCGGCAATGGCAATGAAGTCGTCAGCCTTGAGGGAGGCACCACCAATGAGGCCGCCGTCCACGTCGGGATTGGCAAACAGCTCTTTGGCGTTGCCAGGCTTGCAGCTGCCACCATAAAGGATGCTGGTTTCGTCAGCCACCTCTTTGCCATATTTATCGGCTATGAGGCCGCGGATAAAGGCGTGCATTTCTTGTGCCTGCTCAGGGGTGGCAGTCTTGCCGGTGCCAATGGCCCAGACGGGTTCGTAAGCGATAACGATGTCGGCAAACTGCTCGGCAGTAAGGTGGAAGAGACCGTCGGTAATCTGTTTCTTAACCACGTCAAACTGGCGGTTGCTTTCGCGCTCTTCCAGCACCTCGCCACAACACACAATGGGGCGGAGGTTGTGTTTGAGCAATTGGTCGACCTTGCGGGCGATGATTTCGTCGGTCTCGTGGTAGTAAGCACGGCGCTCGCTATGACCCACAATGCAGTAGTCGAGCTCCATCGACTCCAGCATGGCGGCCGACACCTCTCCGGTGTAGGCACCGCTCTCTTGGTCGCTGACATTCTGGGCACCTACGGCAAAGTAGGAGTCGTCGCTATAGTCGGATGTCATTTCCAGAAAGGGGAAAGGAGGACAGATGATAACCTGCGTGTTACGGTCGAGGGTGGTTTTTTCGAGCTTGTCCATGATGTTGGAGATAAGCTCGTCGGCCTCGTCAAAGGTCTTGTTCATTTTCCAGTTTCCTGCAACAATGTGTTTTCTCATAGTAGGTGTTTTTTTATTGTTAATAATGTGATTATACTTGCCTGTTGATTTTATTTGAGCGGATGTAGCTCTCCGTAGCGTTTGAGGAAGGGGAGGATGGACTTGGTAGGCAGCACTTTGTTCATGATGATGCGGCGCTCCTCGTTGAGAATGATCATGGTGGGGGTTCCGTGGACGTTGTAGGCTTCTTGATAGTCGATGTTCACATTAGTGCCACCCACGTTGACCCAGTTGAGCTGATACTGGCGGACATACTTTTTCCATTTGTCAATATCGGCATCATAGCCAACAGCATAGACTTCAAAAAGCTTATTGCCGGCATTGCAGAGAGAGTCATAGAGATGTTTCAGCTCGGGGGTTTGAGTCTGGCAATGGTGGCAGTCGGGGTCCCAGAACCAAAGAATCACGTAGCGGGTGGGGAATCGGTGGGAGGAAATCCAATCCTGTGGGTTGGGCGACTGGTTGGTGTCGGCCATATAGAGTTCAGCCCCGCGGGCCCCAATGAGCGATTTCTCCAAGAACTCACAGGTTTGGCGTTTGTTGGTAATCTCGCTTTGGGGTGCCCAGGCACATTTGCCGGTCAGATAGTATTGCCTAACTAAGTAACACCATGTGGCGTCCCAGCCAATATTTTTGGTAGAACGGTAGTAGCGAGGCATGATATGGTCCATGAAATAGCGCAGCATAAGGGTGTCGTTTTCAATCTTATGAAGGACCATATCGGCATAGCGGCAGATGGTGTCGAAATCGGCATGATACAGAATGCCAAAGAAATAGACATTCATTTTGTTGTATAGGTCGGGGGTGCGTACCAGGGAGTGGTCAGTCAGGTCCACCCCGTCCCAATAGTGTGTGCGATAATAAACTGGTTTGTCTTCCACTTCGTCAGGAACATCCGGACCTTTAAACATGTCCAGCAGCTGGAAGAAACGATACTGGTGGTTCTCTTTCATTTGGTCGTTCTCAAATACAATCATCTCTTCATTCAGCGCCTCCATTTCCTTTTCCGCATTTTCTTTTAGTTGAGGGTCGGAACTTTTTTTCAGCTGTTCCAACTCCTTCGACCGTTTGCGGGCTTGGTTGAAACGGTTGATGTAGGTATACATGGCTTGGTTGGCGGCAGAACCGCTGATGTCGGTCTTGGGGTCCAAGACTTCAAAGTCTGAGTTGGTGCGGATTGAGAACCGCTGGCTGCCATCAATGGTAAACTCCAAGAGAGCCTTCTTAGCCTCCTTTGGGTAGAGCGCATACATGCCTGTCTCATATTTGTGCTTGCCGGCAAAACGGTAAGTGTTCCCTTTGCCCACTACGGCGCTGTCGAGCGTAATGAACTGGTCGCGGTAATGCTGACCGAGGTAGAGAATGCTGTCTGTTGCACCAGGCAGCTGAAAAGACATCTCATAGCGCTGCGCATGCAACACCTGCAGCAACGAGACCAAAATGGAAAATATAATAATACGTTTCATATTCTCAATAAACTAACTATAAATTCTAAACTCTAAACTTTCAATAACCTATAACCAATAACCAATAAACTTTCAACTCTAAACTTTCAATAACCTATAACCAATAAACTTTCAACTTTAAACTATCAACTTTCAATAACCTATAACCAATAACCAATAAACTTTCAACTCTAAACTATCAACTTTAAACTATCATTTATACTTATCAAGTATCAAGTCCGCCACAATTGTGAAGGCAAAATTTTGTGTTGGGTCTTCACTAAAATAGGAGGCCGAGGTAGGACAGAGCCGGTATGCCACACCAAAGCCGAGATCGAACAATCCCCAATGGACGAGACCGTCAAAACCGGTGGACATTTCGGCAATGCCGAGATTGGGCGACTGCAGGGGCAACCCGTCCCAATAAAGAAATCCCGTTGCGTCCTGCCCAAAGAGATGTCCCCACAGCGCGTTCAGCTGCAGGAATGGGTGGGGCGACGACCAAGAGAGTTCCCACAGCGGCAACTCAGCCGTATAGTTCACGCACACGTTTGCAAAAAGATTGGCCGTGAAAGTGTTGGGTGCCACGGTGAGGAAGGTGTTGCGGAAGAAATAAATGGCGTTGGCAGTACCCGAAATGTCGAACATGCGGCTGTAAGGCGAGCCCTCTGTGGCAAAGCCCAGTTGCGCAAAGAAGGAGATGCCTGATAATCTTTTTGGGGAAGTGTATTGGAGCAAACTCCTAAGGTAGAAATGCTCCGATGAGTCCTCCATGCGGCCGACTCGTAGATCGGCAATAATGCCCTTTGTCCAAGATAGTCTTGAAGAAAGCTCGCTGAACATTCGTACCTCTGCGCGTTCTTGTGGTAGAACGGAGGGGTAGAGGAGCACCTGAGCGTCGAACCGATAATCCTCCCACGTTTGGCGAAGACCTATCTTGAAGTCAAAACCTTTCCTCGGAGTGGCCAAGACGGACAGCTCGCCCCCGCGAACTCCCACGTAACGCGATGAGACATAGCCCGTATTCATCGCCGGGGAGAGCATGCGGTAGGAAGAAAGACGACGCGAGGCGGCACGCTCCAAGTCCTTATAGGCACTCACCTGCAGGCGAACATTGCTCCGCGTTGGGAGCCGCAGCTGTGCGCTACCACCCAATTTGAAGTCTTTGTCGCCCGTGCCATAGGCTCCATAACCTTTCAGGGTCCATTGACCCAAAAAATACTTCGCTTCGGGACAAGACTCGTTGGGAATCACCCAAGTCAACCCTAACTCAAAGCGATGGCGCTCATAAAGGTTGAAATTATACAGCCGTTCGGCATCCAGATACAAGGCAGTAGCTGCCCGATAACGGGTTAGCCTTATACTCTGAGCCTCAATTACAAGCGCAGGGAATAGCAGTAGTAGTATGGCGAGTCGTTTGCACATAAAATGAGCGCAAAAATGCAATTTGCAAAGATACGTAAAAAATATGGTTCCGACAAAATTATTTTTGCAGATGGATTAAACTGTTATAAAAATATTATAAAATGCAATAAATATATATCAAAAGTTGAAAAAAAATCGTATTTTTGCAAATTAGTTTTTGAAAAATACAATCATTTGGTAAATAAATAAAATATACTAATACAGAAAGATATGAACTACGACTTGATAGTAATTGGAAGTGGCCCTGGTGGCTACGTTGCAGCCGTGAAGGCTTCGCAACTGGGTATGAAAGCGGCTGTTGTTGAACGCGAAAATCTGGGTGGCATCTGCTTGAACTGGGGCTGCATTCCCACGAAGGCTTTGCTCAAGAGCGCACAGGTGTTTAACTACATTTCCCACTCGGCCAACTATGGTGTGGCTGCTCAACCTGTTGAGGCTGACATGGCTGCCATGGTCGGACGCAGTCGTGGGGTGGCCGAGACGATGAGCAAAGGAGTTCAGTTTCTGCTGAAGAAAAACAATGTGGACGTGCTGATGGGTACCGGCAAGGTGAAACCCGACCATAAGGTGGAGGTGACCGATGCCGAAGGAAAGGTGACGGAATATGAAGCCAACCATATCATCATAGCAACGGGTGCCCGTAGCAAGGTGATGCCCAGCATGCCACAGGATGGCAAGCACATCATTGGCTATCGTGAGGCCATGACGCTGCCTTTCAAGCCGAAGAGCATGGTGGTTTGCGGAAGCGGTGCCATTGGCAGCGAGTTTGCATTCTTCTACCAGAGCATCGGCGTGCAGGTGACTTTGGTGGAGTTTATGCCCCAAATCCTGCCCAATGAGGATGAGGATACTGCTGCCCAGATTAGCCGTAGTTTCCGCAAGATGGGCATGAAGGTGATGGCAAGTGCCAGCGTGGAGAAGGTGGTTGTGGATGGAGACGTGTGCCATGTGACCATCAAGGATATGAAGAAAAACACCGAGGTGCAGGTGGATTGCGATGTGGTGCTGAGTGCCGTGGGTGTTATCACCAATTTGGAGAACCTGGGACTGGAAGAAACCGGCATCGCTGTGGAGCGCACGAAGATTGTGGTGGATGATTACTACCAAACCAATGTGCCTGGCTATTATGCCATTGGCGACGTGGTGCATGGTCCTGCTTTGGCCCATGTGGCAAGTGCTGAGGCTATTTGCTGTGTTGAGCATATTGCCGGTCACACTCCCAAACTGGTGAACTATGGCAATATCCCCGGCTGTACATACGTCACTCCCGAGGTGGCCAGCGTGGGCCTAACCGAGAAGAAGGCTTTGGAGGCTGGTAAAGAAATCTTGGTTGGCAAATTCTTCTTCAAGGCCAGCGGCAAGGCTACCGCAGCAGGCAACACAGACGGCTTCGTAAAGATGATTATCGATAAGAATACCGATGAGATATTGGGTTGCCACATGTGTGGAGACAACGTTACCGAGATGATTGCCAGTATCGTGACGGCTCGAGAGAACGGCCTGTCCGCGAAACAGGTGGCCGGAGCCATCCATCCCCATCCCACGATGAGTGAGGCCGTAATGGAGGCTATTGAGGCTGCCTACGGCTGCGCTATTCATGGATAGTTTTTCAGTTGAGAGTTTAGAGTTTAAAGTTTAGAGTTTAATCTTTTCAAAACGCAAAGCAATATGAAGATCCTTCCAAAGAAACGTATGACGGTTGCCAAGGGGTTGAAAGTGTGGGTGACAAACCATTACATGCCTACCCTTTTTGGCATCCGAGGACATTATGAGTCATCGTATAAATCAGGCCAGTATGTGGAGACTGTTGCTCCCGGTACGGGTTTCTTTGTCCGCAACAGCTCAAGCCATGCATATAAGAACTACTGCAAGGCACAACGATTGAAACTGGTACCCAAATACTGGGATATGGTCAGGGGAGATGAGTTTGACTTTGACATTGAAATGGACCGCGCCAACAAGGCCCTGAGGGAAACCAAGAATGAGGAGAAGGCACGTATCCTGGAATCGTATGTGAATGTGCTGCCGCTGGCCAAGGAGGCCGAGATGGGTGAGAAAATCATTCAAGGCATCAAGGATCTGGGCCACCGCCGACACAAGCTGACTTCTTACCAGAGCCACGTCATCTCCAATTACAAATCGAGGATTGCCCGTTTGGGTCATGATGTGCGCGATATACAGCTTTCTGTTGCCAAGTTGTGCGACGAGGAGAGGTATAATCATTTTGCCAACGTAGTAATTCCTTTTACCGAGCTGGCTGCCAGCCACCGCATTTGGCATTCGAGAGAGGCATACGACAAACTGGACAGCGCTTTTGAGCAGGTCTATTTTGATATGGGAATCTTCGACTTTATCCAGGCACCCTTGATGACCCCGGTTATGAGGGACAGCATTGGCCAGAGTTTCTATCTCTATCCTGACTTTTTAATCGTGTCGCGCGACTCGGTGGACTTCGACGTCTATGGCCTGCAGGATATTACTTTCCTGTTTCGCGAAGTGCCTTACGACATGATTTCGAATATGGTGCTCTCGAGCTATGCCGACTCACCCGACGAGTCGTCGTCTTCCTCTTCCAGCCATCGTCACCATCGCAACTATGACGACTTTGGCAGCGGACTGTTGGTGAGTAAGGACACCGTGGCTACCAATGAGATGGAGAAGGAGAGTAAACTGCGTGAACGCGTTGTTGGAGAGTTGTTTATGCCTGAGATAAAGACTCGTTTCTATGTTCGCGACATGCGTGCGCTGAAACATTTTGTAACGGCGTTGAATGAGTATAAGCGTCTCTAAGATTAGTTTATAGTTTGAGTATGCAGTAGTGCTGGCTTAAGATACGCTACTCGGCAATTAGATGTCTTGGCAGGATGAAGAAGAAATACATCTATCGATTTAATCCGCACACCCTCTCCTATGAGAAGGTGGAGGCGACTTGGCGCGACAGATTGAAGCGTGTTTCTTCTACTGTTTTGCTGGGCATTGTGTTGGGGGTACTCTTCACTATCTTGGCCTTCCAGTTTATCGACTCGCCCAAGGAGCGAATGCTGAAGGCTGACATAAGCCAGTATCGCCGTGCCTTAACTGCGTTGAACCATAATGTGGACCGATGCAATAAGGTGCTGGCTGATATAGAGGAGCGAGACAGCGCCGTGTACCGAACCATCTTTGGTGCATCGCCCGTGAGTGAGAACAAGCGCCGGCCGATTCCGCAAGATTACAGCAAGCTGGAAGGACGAGCGAGTGGCCGGCTGATAATCGATACCAAACTGCGTGTGGACTCGCTCGAACAGCGTCTGTATGCCCAGTCGGTTTCGTTGGATGAAATTTTTAAGATGGCCGGGACCAAAGAGCAGCGCATGGCTTCCATGCCAGCCATTATGCCGATTAAGAAAAATCAATGTAAGATTGTTTCGGGTTTTGGCATGCGTTATCATCCTATCTTACACTATCGCCGCATGCACACGGGCATAGACCTGACTGCCCAATTGGGCACCCCTGTGTATGCAACAGGCGACGGTACGATACAGGTGGCTGGCAGAGGCGCGGAACTGGGCGGTTATGGCATCGCCGTAGTGGTGAACCACGGCTATGGGTTCAAAACTTTGTATGGTCATCTGTCGGACGTGACCGTGGTGCCTGGCCAACGGGTAAAACGCGGCGACATGATAGGCAAGGTGGGACGCTCGGGACTTTCTACCGGATACCATCTGCACTATGAGGTAATGCAGAATGGGGCGAAGGTAAACCCTGTCTACTTTTTCTTCAACGACTTGTCGCCCGAGGAGTATGACGAAGTGTTGGAAACTGCCCGACTGGAGAACCAATGCCTGAGTTGATGTAATAATCATGAGGAATTTCTATTATTCAAGTATGAGCGAGTTTGAAAATTGTAAATATTGGATTTGATAAGTAATAATTGCAAGCAATCAATAGAAGTTACCTCTTGTTGACAAAAAGAAATTATGCAGATAAAGATAGATGATAAAGCAGGGTTTTGTTTTGGAGTGGTGAAGGCTATCGGCACGGCCGAGGAGCATCTTTCACACAACGAGACGCTGTATTGTCTTGGCGATATCGTGCATAACAATGCCGAGGTACACCGTCTGAACCAAAAGGGGTTGCAGGTGATTGACCACCAGCAGTTGAAGAATCTTGGAGGTAAGAAGGTGCTAATCCGTGCCCATGGCGAGCCGCCCTCTACCTATCGGCAGGCTGAGGAGTTGGGCATTGAGTTGATTGACGCTACTTGCCCCATCGTCTTGGCGCTCCAGCAGCGGATACGCAAAGGCTACGACGAGATGCAGGCACTTAGCCCTGTTGGCCAGGTGGTTATTTTTGGCAAACCGGGCCATGCCGAGGTGATTGGGCTGTGCGGACAAACCGACAATAGCGCTATTGTGGTTAGTACGCCCGACGACCTTGAAGGCATAGATTTCGACAGGCCAATCCGTCTTTATTCGCAGACAACCAAAAGCAAGGAGGATTTCTCCCTGTTGATTAAAAATATTGAGTCAAGAATCGAGCAGCGGCATGGTTGCATTGGTGAGGGCCAGTTTGTGGCTTACAACACGATTTGCAACCGTGTGGCAAACCGAGCTCTGGAGTTGGAGGCTTTTGCGCGGAGTGTGGATATTGTGCTATTTGTGAGTGGCAAGGGCAGTTCCAACGGCCATTACCTATACGAGTATTGCAAACATGTGCAACCCAACACACATCTGATTTCGGATGTGGAAGAGCTGGATTACAGCTGGTTTGACCATTTGGAGCGGGTCGGCATTACTGGAGCCACAAGCACACCGCGTTGGTTGATGGAGGCTGTTGCCAAGGCGATAGACAACTACCCCAAGGAGTGTGCCGAACATCAAGAATTAGTAAATTTGTAAATCGAACTTTTTGAATTTGATAAGAATTAGTAATTATAATTAATAGCAATTAGTAGTAGTTTCCCCAAAAAAAGTCCTTATGTACCTGACTAATCTCAAACTAAACAACTTTAAGACCTATGCAGAACTGGATGTGGATTTCTGCTCCAACATCAATTGTCTGGTAGGTAATAATGGGGTTGGGAAAACGAATCTGCTGGATGCAATCTATTATCTTTCTTTCTGTAAAAGTTTTTTCAATCCAATAGATAGTCAGAACATACGTCAGGGTGCAGATTTTTTTGCTGTGCATGGCACCTATAGATTTGAGCAAGAGAGTGTGGTGGTTTCATGTATCGAAAAACGTGGACAGGTGAAACAGATGCGTTGGAACAAGAAGCCATACAAGACCTTTGGTGAACATATTGGGAAGGTGCCGCTGGTGATTATTTCTCCCCAGGATCAGAACATCATTATGGGGGGTAGTGAGGTGAGAAGAAGATTTGTCGACGGTGTCATCTCTCAAACCGACAAGGGCTATCTGGAGCATCTGCTTCAATATCAGAGGGCGCTGGATCAGCGTAATAAGTTGTTGAAACAATTCTACGAAGACCGGCAATGGGACGAATCTTCCATAGCTATTTGGGATGAGCAGTTGGTTCGGCACGGACAAGTCCTCTATGATGGAAGAAAGGCATTTCTGAAAGAATTCTTGCCGTTATTCTCTGAGTATTTCTCATGGATAACCAATAGTTCTGAAGAAGCTGTCCTTACCTATGAATCAAAGTCCGAAATACCCCTTGCTCAACAATTAATGGAGTCTCGACAAAACGACAAATATGCCCTATACACTACCGTGGGTCCGCATAAGGACGATTTGGAAATGGCCATTGGCAATTTGAGCATAAAGAAATTCGGCTCCCAAGGACAGCAGAAGACCTTTGTGCTGGCACTTAAGTTGGCCCAGTTTGAATATATCTACCAGCGTTGTGGTCAGAAACCTATCTTGTTGCTGGATGACATCTTCGACAAGCTGGACATGCTGCGGGTAAAACAATTGGTGCATCTTGTTGGTACCGACCGTTTCGGACAGGTCTTTCTAACCGATACGCAGCCAGGGCGGGTGGAGAATATCTTTGCTGAGATACCCCAGGTGGATCATAAGATCTTTGAGGTGACTGCGGGCATGCTGACTTTGATGGAAAATGTGGAGGTGGACCATGTATAGCAACGAACATACCCTGCAGGACTTGCTGAAAAAAGCTTACCATCGGTTGGACATGGACGACACGGCCAACGAGATGGAGGTAAAATATGCCTATAGTAAGGTTGTTGGCGATTTTATCAACAGGCTGACCTATGCTGCCTCATTCCGCAAAGGCACGCTCACCCTCTCAATCGCATCGGCGGCATTGAAACAAGAACTTTTTTACAAACGCACATCCTTGGCTGAGAGGATTAATGAGGCCATAGGCAGGAATGTGGTTAAAAAAATTATATTTGTATGAAACAACTTCTCAAGGCACTCAATATGATACGTCTGTGCGACCAGAAATCGTTCTGGTTGCGCATCTTCTATGTCGTCGTGCAGAGTGTATTGCCCCTCTTGAGTCTTTATATCCTTAAATTCATGGTCGACTCTGTCACCGATGCCAAAGTGCAAACGGTGTTGGGCTATCAATTAGACGCTTATGTCCTGTTAGGCATCTTCTGTTTCCTTTTCTTGCTCAACAGGGTGGTGAACCTGCTTAGCGGCGTGAACACCGATATCATGTCGCAACGGCTGATTGACTATTTGAGCGACCGCATGCAGAAACAATCTGCCCGCTTGGACATGTCCTATTTTGATAATCCAGAATACCACGACACTTACCATAGGGCACAGCAGGAGGCTTCTTTTCGACCCTTGCAGGTTCTGAATGGGTTTATGAGTCTTTTTGGGGCACTTATTACCATTTCCGGTATCGTCATCATGTTGGTGAGTGCTTCCCCATGGATTATCGTGGTGATGGTGGTGGCTGTGGTCCCCTCGTTTATTGTGCGCATCGTCAAGTCTCGCCAGATTTATGCCTTCCGCCGAGAGAACACACAAAACTATCGCAGAACCATGTACTATACTACTCTCCTGGGAGGCAGAGACTATGCCAAGGAGATGCGTACTTTTGGGTTGGCTCCTTTTTTTAGAGACCGTTTTGTGAAGATTCGGCATGAGCTGGTGCATGTCCTGGTGCGTATTTCAAGAAGGATAGCGGTGTACGATTCCATCTGTGCAATTGTTGAAACGGCTGCTTTGTTCTTTGTCACTCTTTTCCTTATCATAAGTGCCACCAGCGGTGCCATTACGGTGGGTGCTTTCGTGATGTTGTTCGAGGCCTTCCGTCGCGGCCAGGCGGCTTTGACCAGCTTGGTTTCTGCCATTTCAGGGCTATACGATAACAGACTTTTCGTGGGTAACTTATTTGAGTTCTTGGATTTGGAACCCACCATCGTTTCGCCCAAAGATGCCAAGCCGTTTCCTGAAAAAGTGGAGACCGTTGAATTCCGCGACATCACCTTCCGCTATCCCAAGATGGAACGTGACGTGCTGAGCCATTTTAACCTGGTGGCAAAGGCTGGCGAAGTGACTCAGATTGAGGGTGAGAACGGCTTTGGCAAGACCACGGTTTTGAAACTGCTTTTGCGCCTGTACGACACCGACCAGGGGGCTGTGTTGATAAATGGAGTGAATGTGAAAGAGTATGACTTGCAGGGCCTTCGTCATGGCATAGGGGCCATCTTTCAGGATTATGTGCGTTTTTATTGTACAGCCGAGGAAAACATCGCCTTTGGCGACGTGGAGAAACATGACCCCGAGCGGGTGCGTTATGTGGCGGAACTGGCTGGGGCCGACAAGATTATTGCCAAACTGCCCAAGGGCTATGACACTCCGTTGGGCAGGATGTTTGATGGCGGAGAGGAATTGAGCATGGGCCAATGGCAGCGCATTGCCTTGGCAAGACAGCTGTACAGCGATGCTCCTGTGCTCATTTTCGACGAGCCTACCGCCTGGATGGACGTGCCGTCGCGTGACAAGTTTTACAAGACTTTGGAGATGATGAAAAATAATAATAAAGTAATCATATTAATTAAACATATATAAGGTGAGTTATAAAAATATAAAATTGCAAAATTATTTGTACCCTTTCAGGGCAATTTTTAGAGGTCGCCATTAAACTAAAACTATCAACTTTAAACTAAAAACTTTAAACTAAAAACTATCATGCAGATTACACTCGAACAAGTTAGTCCCAAAGAATATGAGGGCAATGTGGTGTTTCTTTATGGCAATGAGGTTGCCGACCGCAATTTGCCGCTAACCAAAAAAGAGATAGAGTATCTCAAAGAGCGTCGCAGCGCAGATGCCTATTCTATCGTGGCTTTCGATAGGATGCCCTACCACTTGTTTGTGGTCAATTTCGATGCCTATACTCCCGCTAATGAGAATTTGGAAAAAATTCGTCGTAGCGCCGATAAAGTGGTGGCGATGTTGAAAGAGGTGAAACAGGACTCTGTGGGCATAACAGGTGAAGGCACTATCCCCGAAGAGGTGGTGGCATTTCTGGAAGGTATGATGCTTGCCGACTACAGTTTCGACCGTTATAAAAGCAAAACACCCGCCCATGTGGAGCATGTGGTTGTGGATCCTGTTTACCTGAAACAAGAGGAACTGGACCGTAGCCTCCGCCTCTGGAACCGTATCTATTGGTGTCGCGAGTGGGTCAACCTGCCCGTTGCCGACTTGAATGCCGCTGGGTTCGCCTCAGAGCTGGAGGATATCGCCAAGGATTTGCAGGTGAAATGCACAGTTTTTGATAAGAAGAAGATAGAGTCCCTGCGTATGGGCGGTTTGCTGGGCGTGAACAAAGGCAGCGTGGACGAGCCCCGCTTTGTGGTGTTGGAGTATCATCCTGCCGATGCTATTAACGTAAAGCCTGTTGCCTTGGTGGGTAAGGGCGTGATGTACGATACAGGCGGATTGAATATCAAGCCTGATGATTACATGCGGGAAATGAAGTCCGACATGGCTGGTGCCGCCACCATGGCTTCTGTCCTCTTTGCTGCTGCCGACAACCACCTGCCGGTTCATTTGGTTGCCTTGCTGCCGATGACCGACAACCGTCCCGGCTTCAACGCTTATGCTGCCGATGATGTGCTCACCATGTATGACGGTACTACCGTTGAAGTGGTCAACACCGATGCCGAAGGACGATTGATTTTGGCTGATGCCATTGCCTATGCTGTTGCCAACTATTCGCCTGAATTGGTGATTGATGCCGCCACCCTGACAGGGGCTGCCGTGAGGGCAGTCGGCACCTATGGCATCGTTGCCATGCAACAAAAGGCCGAAAATCCCTTCAATCTGCTTAAAATCATGGGCAACCAGGTTTATGAACGTATCGCCGAGCTGCCTTTCTGGAATGAGTATGACGAACTTATCAAGTCGGATGTGGCAGACATAAAGAATTGCGGTATAGCACAAGCTGGTGCCATCACGGCTGGCAAGTTCTTGGCACATTTTGCCAAAACAACCCCCTACATCCATCTGGATATTGCCGGCGTGGCCTTCTTCTCAAAGAAGCAGGAATACTATGCAAGTGGCGCGTCGGGTTATGGCATCCGACTGCTCTACTCCTTCCTTCAGACCTACGAAGTGACCCAAAACAAATAGACAAATAATCACCGCCGAACAATATGATTCGGCCATCAACATATAAAATAGAATAATGGAAGAAAAAAAGAACAACAGCCGCATCCGCCTCGGCATCACCCAGGGCGATATTAACGGTATCAGTTATGAGGTTATACTGAAAACCTTTAGCGATAGCAGAATGTTTGATATCTGCACCCCCATCCTTTATGGTTCTACCAAGGTGGCTTCCTATCACAAAAAGCTGCTTCAATTGCATCAGGATATCGCTTTCAACGCTATCCATGATGCCCAAGAGGCAGGCGACAAACGTTTTAATGTGATTAACCTGACCAATGATGAGATTAAGATTGATGTTGGCAAATTGACCGAGGTGGCCGGTGCCCAATCACGACTGTCGTTGAACCGAGCTTGCGAGGACCTGAAGAAGGGCGACATCGATGTCTTGGTTACCGCTCCAATTAGTAAGAAAAACATCCAGTCACCCGAGTTTGACTTTCCCGGACACACCGAGTATCTCTCTCATCAGTTTGGATGCAGCAGTTTGATGATTATGGTATGCGACCGCATCCGTATAGGTATTGTAACGAACCATTTGGCCTTGAAGGATGTGCCTAACGCTATCACCCACAACCTCCTCTATGACAAAATCATGCTGATGAACGAGTCGCTCAAACGCGACTTTGGTGTGCCAATGCCCAAAATTGCCGTGCTGGCTTTGGATCCGCATGCGGGTGACAATGGCGTGATTGGCACGCTGGACATGACGGTTGTGAAACCTGTGATTGAGCAGGTGCAGAATAAGGGCGTTCTTGCCTATGGCCCCTATCCTTCGGATGGCTTCTTCGGCAATGGCGACTTCAATAAATTTGATGGTGTGTTGGCACTCTACCACGACCAAGGGCTCATTCCGTTTAAGCTGATGTCCTTTACCGAGGGGGTCAACTTCACGGCCGGCCTGCCCTATGTACGTACCTCGCCCGCTCATGGCACCGCCTTCGACATCGCCGGTAGAGACAAGGCAAGCGAACAGTCGTTCCGCCGCGCCGTCTATTTGGCTTGCGATATCCAGCGCAACCGTAAAGAATACGACGAACTCACCTCCGACCCATTAGAATAATGAAAAAGTTAGTTCTGCTTGACGGCATGGCAATGGTTTACCGTGCCTACTATGCGCTCAATGGCTCCAGTAGGATGAATTCCAAGGGCATGAATACTTCGGCTGTCTTGGGGTTCACCACTACTATGTATGACCTCATGAAAAAGTTGAGGCCCACCCACATGGCGGTAGCTTTTGACCTTCAGAAACCCACTTTCAGACATGAAATGTATGCCGAGTACAAAGCCAATCGTGAGGCTATGCCCGAAGCCATACAGGTGGGTCTTCCTTATGTCAAGCAGATTATCGAAGCGTTCAATATCCCCATCCTGACGTGTGAGGGCTATGAGGCTGACGATGTGATTGGAACCGCCTCGGCATGGGCCGAGAGGCAGGGCTTCGACGAAGTCTTGATGGTCACTCCCGACAAAGATTTCGGCCAACTGGTGACAGAGCATGTGCACATGTATCGTTTTGGTCGCATGGGTAAGCCCGACCAGATTATGGGCATCGATGAAATCAAAGAAAAATTCAATGTCTGCCGTTGCGAACAGGTAAAAGACTTGCTGGGACTGTGGGGCGATGCTTCCGACAACATCCCCGGTATTCCGGGTGTGGGCGAGAAGACCGCAAAGAAACTAATCGACCAGTTTGGCTCTATCGAGGCCATGGTGGAGCATTGCGACGAGATTAAGAACGACAAGATCCGCAATCTTGTGCAAACGCATGCCGAGCAGGCGCTCTTTAGCAAACAGTTGGCCACCATTGCGTTGGATGCCCCTGTGCCACTTGATGAGGAGGCGTTGCGTTTGAAGAAACCCAATTACGAAGCCGTTCAGAAATTATTCACCGAGCTGGAGTTCCGTAATTTGGCCAAACGGTTATACACCGATTTGTCTATTTCTGACCCTGCCGAGGCACAACGCTTTGCTGCTGCCAAGCCTGTGATAGCCAAACCCGCTCCCGCAAAAGCCAAACCTGCTGGCGAGGGGGCAGCACCCGAACCCACCTTATTCGATCAGCCTTCTCTGTTTGATGCTCCTGCTGTCGACGACAAGCGGGCTGTTGAAATCAATAGGTTGACCACGTTTCCTGAAGATGGCGATGTGGCCATTTTTGTTTCAGGAGCCACTTTGGTGCTGGCTTTTAGTGCCGACGAGGTATACTCATCCTTGGTGGGTGACATAGACGTGAAGCGGTTGAAGACCCTCTTGGAGAAAGATAATTCGTTGAAGTTATGCTATGACTTGAAGGCCTTGAAATACATGCTTCGCGAATTGGATATTGATTTGGCAGGAGAAGTCTTCGATATACAGCTGGCACACTATCTGATTGATGCCGAGGCCCGCCATACACTCGACAGCATCGCTTTGGGCACCCTGGGTTATGAGCCTGCCGATGCCGTTCAGTCGGCCGCTGCCATGTGGCAAATATATCCGCTTTTGGCGGCCCAGATGACAGATGCGGGACTCAACCACCTCTACGCTGATGTCGAATTGCCCTTGGTTGATGTGCTTATCAGCATGGAAGAAGAGGGAGTGCGCATCGATGTGGATGCATTGAAGGAGTACTCTAATAGGTTATCTGCTGAGCGAGATGGGCTGGAAAAAGAAATCTATGAGTTGGCTGGCGCTGTCTTCAACATCTCTTCTCCCAAGCAGTTGGGCGAAATACTTTATGAAAAGTTGATGGTAACCGACAAGCCTCCCAGAACTGCCACGAAACAATATTCCACCGCCGAGGATGTGTTGGTGAAACTAAAAGATAAGCATCCTATCATCGAGAAAATATTGGAGTACCGTTCTCTTAACAAACTGATAGGTACCTATCTGGATAGTTTCCCCAAATTAATCAATCCGTCTACCCACAGGTTGCATACGGTCTATAACCAAACGGTCACAGCTACCGGAAGACTCTCCAGCAGCAATCCCAATCTCCAGAATATTCCTATCCGCACGGAGCGAGGTCGCGAAATAAGAAAAGCGTTCGTGGCTCGTAATGACGACTATGTACTTCTGGCAGCAGATTATTCTCAAATTGAGTTGCGCATCATAGCTTCGTTGGCTAATGACCGTCACATGATTGAGGCTTTTGCCAACCATTATGACATCCATGCCGCCACGGCAGCCAAGATTTACAAGATTCCCATCGAGGAGGTCTCCAAGGATCTGCGCAGAAATGCCAAGTCTGTGAATTTTGGTATCGTGTACGGCATTAGTGCCTTTGGCCTTAGTGAGCAGTTGGGCATAGCCCGCAAAGAGGCGGCAGCTCTGATTGATGAGTATTTCACGCAATATCCTGATATCAAGAAATACATCGATACGAATATTGCCTTTGCCCATGAACACGGTTATGCTCAAACACTTCTGGGTAGGCGACGTTATCTGGCCGACATCAACTCCCGCAACGCCTCGGCTCGCAATTTTGCCGAACGCAATGCTGTCAATATGCCCATTCAGGGCACCTCGGCCGACATGATAAAGATTGCTATGATACGCATCTACCGACAGTTCCAAGAGCTTGGTTTGAAATCGAAGATGATATTGCAAGTACACGACGAGTTGGTTTTCGATTGTTATAAACCAGAAGAGGAACAGGTGCGCGAAATAGTGAAAGAGGCGATGATAAACGCCTTGCCTTTGTCAATACCCATCGAAGTGGGCATCGACGTGGGACACGACTGGCTTGCCGCACACTAATGAGTAATGATAATAATATATTGAATCAATAATAAATAATATATACCATGAAAAAGATTGTAATTCTCTTTTCCTTTGTCCTGATGGGTTTGGCCATTGGCGTTCATGCCCAGAAGGACGACAGCAAGGCTGATTTTTCTGCCGTCTGTTCTACAGGCCAGGTGCTCTACTATAAAATTGTAGACTTTGGCGAGGTGAATGTTTGGTACCAAGAAGAGTATCCCGAACTGTTAGGCGGATTTGTCAAAATACCCCGTACTGTGCGCTATAACGATGAAAACTATGTGGTGACCGGCATTGGCGATGGCTGTTTTTCCAATTGCATCAGGGTGCAGGGTATGGAATTGCCCACCACCATGTTCTACATTGGCAATGCTGCCTTTGCTCATTGCACCGACCTGCGGTTTGTTGAAATGCCGAAGACCCTCACCTCCATTGGCGACCGTGCTTTCGAGGACTGCTCCTCCCTGATTGATGTGGTGATGCCCAATGCAGTTTGGCAGGTGGGTGCCTATGCTTTCAAGGACTGTGTGAACATTCGCCATTTTGTCATTTCCCACGGTTTGACCGAGATTCCTGAAGGCTGTTTTGAAAACTGTGCTTCGGTTACCGACTACTTGATACCGGCCAACATCACCACTTTTGGCTGTGGCGCTTTTGCTGGCTATGCCAAGTTGAAATCGGTTATTTTCTTAGGTACCGTTCCTCCCATGCCCGCCTGTGCTGAAGAACCGGCTTTCGGCAGGGAGATTCCTATCACAGTAACAAAGCAGGCTTTTGATGCCTTCAAGGCCTCTTATATCTGGGGTCAGTATTCTATCAAGTCGATGTAGTCGACTTCTCTCAAAAAAGGCTGCCTCATCTGTGTGGGCAGCCTTTTTTTGATAGATGGTATACTCCTATCGTAAAAAAATGCCGCTGTGTCAACACAACGGCATTTATTATACTAATATAGGTAATTAGATGGCCATGTCCTGCAGGAATTTCACGCTGGCATGGATGTGTTTGTACATAATCTGGTCGATGTCCACAAAGTTGACAACCTTGCGGTATTCGGCAACGAGGTTCTCGATGAAGGGACTGCTCTTGAGCGGACGACGGAACTCGAGGGCCTGGGCGGCATCAAACAGCTCGATGGCCATGACGCGCTCGGTGTTCTCCATCACGCGATAGCATTTGGTGGCAGCGTTACCACCCATGCTGACGAGGTCCTCCTGGTTCTGGCTGCTGGGGATGCTGTCAACGCTGCAAGGGGTGCAGAGCTGTTTGCTCTGGCTCACGATGGATGCAGCAGCATATTGGGGAATCATGAAACCGCTGTTCAACCCGGGTTTGGCCACGAGGAAACTGGGCAAACCACGTTTGGCGTCGATGAGCTGGTAGGTGCGACGCTCGCTGATGCTGCCAAGTTCGGCAACAGCAATGGCAAGGAAGTCAAGAACCATAGCCATGGGCTCGCCATGGAAGTGACCACCACTAATGACCATGTCTTCGTCGGGAAGGACGATGGGGTTGTCGGTCGTGGAGTTGATTTCGGTCTCAATCACAGAAGCAACATAGGCGATGGTGTCCTTGGCAGCGCCATGCACCTGAGGAGCACAACGGAAACTGTAGGGGTCCTGAACGTGCTCTTTGTGCTGCTTGATAATCTCGCTGCCTTCAGTATACTTGCGCACGGCGGCGGCAGTCTCCAACTGGCCTTTGTGAGGACGCACCATGTGGAGGCTCTCGTAGAAAGGCTCGATGCGACCGTCAAAAGCATCCAGGCTGAGGGCCAGAAGCATGTCGGCCTGCTTGCTCAGACGCTGGGCCTTGATGATGCACCAGGTGGCATAGCTGCTCATGAACTGAGTGCCGTTGAGAAGGGCAAGACCCTCCTTGCTCTGGAGCTCGATGGGCTGCCAGCCAAGTTCGGCATACACCTCTTTCACATCGCAACGACGGCCTTTGTAATACACGTCGCCCATGCCTAAGATGGCGGGGAGCATCAGGTTGGCCAGGGGGCAGAGGTCGCCGCTGGCACCCAGGCTACCTTGCTGGTAAACGATGGGCAGCACGTCGTTGTTGTAGCAGTCGATAAGACGCTGCACGGTCTGCAGCTGGGCACCGCTGTAGCCAAAGCAGAAGTTCTGAGCTTTGAGAAGGAGCATCAGCTTGACGACATCCTGGGGAACTTCGTCACCCACACCGCAGGCGTGGCTCATCACCAGGTTCTTCTGGAGCTGGCTGAGCTGTTCCTTACTGATGGAGATGTTGCAGAGCGAGCCAAAACCGGTGGTGACACCATAGATGGGCTCCTTCTGCGTCTCCATTTTTTTGTTCAAATAATCGCGGCATTTCTGGATGCGGTGTTTGGCCTCTTCGCTCAGGGCGATGGTCATTTTATTGTCAACGATTTCCTTTACCTTGGCAATCGTCAGTCTCTCTTCGGGATTGATATAATGAATCATGTCTTAAGTATTACAAGATTACTGATAATAATTATTTTTCAAGATTGGCTTTGGCTTTCTGGGCAATGTCGTCGTCCACCAAAATGCGGCCGCAGTACTCGCACACGATTACCTTCTTGTGCATCTTGATTTCGCTCTGGCGCTGAGGAGGAATTTTGCTGAAGCAACCGCCACAGGCGTCGCGCTCAATGGTCACGACGGCCAGGCCGTTGCGTGCCTGATTGCGGATGCGTTTGTAGCCAGTCAGATAGTAATCGTCTATATACTGTTCCATCTCCTTGGATTTCTCAAGCAGACGAACCTCGTCCTTCTTGGTCTCCTCGATGATGCCGTCCAGCTCCTCTTTCTTGGAGTCCAATTCCTTTTGGCGGCCATCAATAAGCAGTTGGGCTGCCTCGATATGCTGCTCAAGCTCTTTAATCTTGTTGTTGGCATCGCGATTTCTGCGTTCGCAGAGCTGAATTTCCAGTTCCTGGAATTCTATCTCTTTGTTGATAGCCTCAAACTCGCGGTTGTTGCGAACATTGTCCTGCTGTTTTTGATATTTGGCCATCATGGCCTTGTGGTCCGTGATTTCGCTGTTGCGCTTAGCAATATTGTCATTCTGTTCGGCAATGCTGGACTTAAAATTTTCAATACGGGTCTGCAGACCTGCCAACTCGTCTTCGAGGTCCTGAATGGCCTGGGGCAGTTCACCACGGATGATTTTGATTTTGTCGATTTCCGAATCAACAAGCTGTAAGGTGTATAATGCAACCAAACGACGCTCGATGGCTTCGTCTACTTCTAACATGGGGTGGATTGCCTCAATAGGCTGTTCTGCAACTTCGGGTGTAGTGACTTTCTTCGGCATTTTAAAGATGTGTATTTTTTATATATTATTCTATTGTTCAATTACATATAGTTCACAAAGCTTCTGCCTCGCTCACTTATAAAGCATGCAAAATTACTAAATTTTTTTGATATAATAGAATAAATTAATTGTTTCGTGAATTGTTCACTCTCAAAATGTCCTATGTCCACCAGCGTGATGCGCCCTTCGGCACGCTGAAAGTCGTGATATTTCATGTCTCCGGTCAGATAGATGTCGGCTCCTTTTGTCACGGCATCTTCAATGAGGAAATTGCCCGCGCCACCACAAAAGGCTACGCGGCTGACCACGGGCTTGGCCATGTCGCTTACGCGCAGCATGGGCAAACCCAGCGACAGCTTCACCTGCTCCAGAAAGGCCGTCGTGGGCATAGGGTAGGGGAGGTCGCCTATCATGCCGGCCCCTACCTCTGGCGAGGGCTGTCCTTTTAGCTGACGGAGGATGTGACACGCTGTCAGTCCCAGCACCTCGGCAAGGATGCCGTTCACGCCGTCTTTCAGGTTGTCGAGGTTGGTGTGCGCGGCATAAACGGCCAGGTCGTTCTTGATGAGCCTCATAATCAGCCTGCCTGTGGCGTTGCCGGGCGTGATGCGTTTCACGCCGCCAAAGATAAACGGATGGTGGGTGACAATCAGGTTGATATCTTTTTCAATCGCCTCCTCCACCACCGCCTCGGTGAGGTCCAGGGCCACAAGGGCTCCTGTGCATTCCAGGGTGGGGTCTCCTAAGAGAAAACCAGCGTTGTCATAATCTTCTTGCAATTCGGGGTGCATCTGGCTGTCCAGATACTCGGTGATATCGGCTATCAGCATATACTATTTGTTTGCGTTTTGCTGATTGTAACGCGCAGAATGGATTTTTATTTCGTGTCTGCCAATTTGTCACCTTGTCATGACTCTCTGTGTCCTACTTTCGTTTTGGCACGGTTTATGTTTACCTCTATGCTCGTTACGTCAAATGTGAAATAAGTAAGGACGTAAAAAGTAAAGAATAAACAATTAAAAAAAGTATAAGTTATGAACATTAAACCTTTAGCAGACCGCGTTCTGATTATGCCCGCCGAGGCTGAGCAAAAAACTGCAGCTGGAATCATTATCCCCGACACCGCAAAAGAAAAACCCATGAGAGGCAAAGTGCTTGCTGTTGGCAAGGGTACCAAGGACCACGAGATGACCGTGAAGGTTGGCGACGAAGTGCTCTATGGCAAATATAGTGGCACCGAGGTCGAAATCGACGGCACCAAGTATATGATTATGAAAGAAGGCGACATCTACGCTATCATCTAATCAATCTAAAAAACATTTATCAAGGTTCGCTTAAACCAATTTTTAATTACAACAACTTCAAAAACAGAATTCAACTATGGCAAAAGAAATAGTTTTCAATAACGACGCTCGCGAACAGCTTCGCAAAGGTGTTGATGCATTGGCTAATGCAGTTAAGGTAACCCTCGGTCCTAAAGGCCGTAATGTTGTTATCGACAAGAAGTTTGGTGCTCCCCAGGTGACCAAGGACGGTGTCACCGTCGCCAAGGAAATCGAACTTGAGGACGGCATCGAGAATATGGGTGCCCAGATGGTTAAAGAGGTCGCCTCTAAGACCAACGACCAGGCTGGTGATGGTACCACCACCGCTACCGTTCTGGCTCAGGCCATCGTCAACACGGGCCTCAAGAACGTAACCGCTGGCGCCAACCCCATGGACCTGAAACGTGGCATCGACAAGGCCGTTGCCGTTATCGTCGATGACATCAAGGCCAACGCGCAAGAGGTGGGCGGCGACATCGAGAAGATTCGCCAGGTTGCAACCATCAGCGCCAACAACGACAACCAGATTGGCGACATCATCGCCGAGGCCATGGAGAAAGTCTCCAAGGACGGCGTCATCACCATCGAAGAGGCCAAGGGCATCGAAACCAGCGTCAAGGTCGTCGAGGGTATGCAGTTCGACCGCGGCTACATCAGCCCCTATTTCGTCACCGATACCGACAAGATGGAGTGCACCTACGACAACCCTCTCATCATGATCTATGACAAGAAAATCAGCTCCCTCCAGTCCCTCCTCCCCATCCTCGAACCCGTTGCCAAACAGGGTCGTCCTCTCCTCATCATTGCCGAAGATGTCGAAACCGAGGCTATGGCCACTCTCGTTGTCAACCGTCTCCGCGGTGGCTTGAAAGTCGTTGCTGTGAAGGCTCCTGGCTTTGGCGACCGTCGTAAGGAAATGCTCGAAGACATCGCCATCCTCACCGGTGGCACCGTCATCAGCGAAGAGAAAGGCTACAAACTCGAGGATGCTACCATCGACATGCTGGGCACCTGCGATAAGATTACCATCGACAAGGACAACACCACCATCGTCAACGGAGCTGGCAACTCCGAGATGATCAAGGCCCGTGTCAACCAGATCAAGGCTCAGATCGAGAAGACCACCAGCGACTACGACCGCGAGAAACTGCAGGAGCGTCTTGCCAAATTGGCAGGTGGCGTGGCAGTCATCTATGTTGGCGCAGCCAGCGAGGTCGAGATGAAGGAGAAGAAAGACCGCTTCGACGACGCTCTGCATGCCACTCGTGCAGCTGTCGAAGAGGGTATTATCCCCGGCGGTGGCACCGCACTCATCCGTGCTGCCGAGAAGCTGAAGAAAGTCAAACCCGCCAACGAGGACGAGAAACTCGGTGTCGAAATCATCCGTCGTGCCATTGAGGAACCCCTCCGCATGATTGTTGAGAATGCAGGTCTGGAAGGCTCCGTCGTTGTCAACGAGGTCAAGAACGGCAAGGGCGACTATGGCTACAATGCCCGCACCGAGACCTACGAGAACCTCTACAAGAGCGGCGTCATCGATCCCGCCAAGGTCACCCGTGTGGCTCTGCAGAACGCTGCCAGCATCGCCGGCATGCTCCTGACCACCGAGTGCGTCATGTGCGACATCAAGGAACCTGCTCCCGCCATGCCCGCCGCCAACCCCGGCATGGGCGGCATGGGTGGCATGTACTAAACCGCGAAGCATAGAACCCCGGCCCCATAGCCGAGGTTCAACCGCATGCTCACCGAGAGCAATAAACCAATTAAGGGCGACTCACCGAGCCGCCCTTTTTTTATCCCCAATCGTTCATCAGAACAAAACGACGTCTCAATAAAAAAGAATAACCCATAACCTCAATAACCAATAACCCATAACCAATAAACATTAACCACCTGTTGCGGCAGATTTGCAATCTGACGCAAAATACTATAAGGATTTTCAATCCGTAAAGCAATAACTCTCAGAAATAAAAGTCCGCGCCAGCCATTAATGGTTAATTCATGATCAATTAATGATAATTCGTGTTTAAAAAAACCAAGCTTTAGCTTGCATTTTCGTGTTTTTCGTTTCTTTCGATGTTCAATAAAAACAATTCGTGTTTAAAAAAAACAAGCATTAGCTTGCCAAATCCTTGTAATACATGTGATACGTAGCACAATAAAGTTGAGAGTTTAGAGTATTTTTTATTTGTCAAGAATTAGAGAATTGGAGAATTTGTAAATTCCATATTTTGAATTTGATAAGAATTAAAGGCTTTTATTGCAAGCAATAAATAGAAGTTGCCTATACAACTTTCACCGCGCAAAAATAATTTACTCCTAATTTACTCGTTAATTTACTCCGTATTTACCGAATTCGCCTTTAGGCGCAAAACATCATGCTGCTAAAGCAGAAGAAAGTAAATTACCATAAATGCGGAGTAAATTTCAAGATTTGAGGTCTCGCAGAAAACGCAGATTTTACTATCAACTCTAAACTATAAACTCTAAACTTTCAATAACCAATAACCCATAACCAATAAACATTAACCTCCGCAGCGACGGATATTGATTATCGGTGTTCATAACAACGTATATTCCACCCCACCGAGAAAACAGGCATTATCAGATAATATTCACCGTCTGTATAATACTTCAAACCGCAACCAAAGTCTAGGTCTTTGTAACTGGCACCAGCCACCAAAGAAACCCCGGGTAAAACAAAGTTTGTTAGACTAATTCTCAAGTCAAACATCGCCACCCAGTTGGCATCACCTGTATAGGCACGAACACCCAATGCGCCTTCCAATCCATCACCAAAACCGACACTCATGAAGGTCTGCACATAAGGATTGATTTGATAGCCTAAAGAGGCGAAAAACCCTCGGTATAATTCCGGACGGATAACAAATCCTTGTCCACGAGAGAATGAGTTTTCTTCACGTGGCATTAGACTATATTTCTCTAATCCGTCAGTTCCTTCGAACACCGTGTTTACGATTGTTATTGTTTCAGTGTTTGTTGCTAACATCTCATTACTACTAGCTTGAACTTTGCCTTGTGCAGTAATCAACATTGCTACTACAATCAGAATTACTTGTTTCTTCATTTTTTATCATGCCCTTTTATCCAGTGGGTCTTCTGGTCAGATATTATTGGTGGGTTCTTATTAATTCATTTTAGTGTCATCCAAACAAACAGAACCCATTAATCTGCAGGACAACTGTTCGATTATCATCAGTCGTTTTTCGCCTCGGCATAGGGCGAACTCTGCGTGATTTGCTCTATACGATCGGCTTATCAAAAACGCTCGGTTTATAGGTGCAAAAATACGACTTTTTTTTCATTTGACAATAGACTGTTTTTCACCTTTTATTTAATATGGGTGTAATTAATTGAAATTAGTCTATTTGATGCTCCTGAAGGCCAAGGGAAGATGCTCAAATTCCCGTCGCGGAGGATGTTCTCAGTTGCGACCCGTTGCGGCAGATTTGCAATCTGACGCAAAATACTATCAGGATTTTCAATCCGTAAAGCAATAACTCTCGCAGAAAACGCAAAAACGCAGATTTTACTCTCAACTTTCCACTACTTTAAACTCTCAACTTTCAACTTTCAATAACCAATAACCATTAACACCCATAACCAATAAACATTCAACTATAGAACATCGAAAAACACGAAAAAACACGAATGTGCAAGCTAAAGCTTGGGAAAACTCTCGCAGAAATCGCGGAAAACGCAGAGCTTACTTTCAACTCTCAACTTTCAACTACTTTAAACTCTCAACTCTCAACTTTCAACCCTCAATAACCAATAACCTATAACCAATATACTTTCAACCCTCAATAACCAATAACCCATAACCAATAAACATTAACCTCAATAACCAATAACCTATAACCAATAACCATTACTCTCAATAACCAATAACCTATAACCAATAAACATTAGTACCAATAACCTCTCAACTCTCAATAACCAATAACCAATAACCAATAAACATTAGTACCAATAACCCATAACCTTTCCCTCTCATGCAGCAAACACGACGACCCCTATGAAGATTACGAGCCCTTCGAGTGGAGATGGCAACTCCAACCCGCCAACGACGAGCCCACAGCGGCCCCCTTCACGTCCAATCCCTATATCCAATTACTCCTTTTTAGCCAGTATTTTTTTGAACAATGAGTCAATATAACTTTTGTCAGATTGGAAGATGACGTGGTTTTTGTCAAAATCTTCCTTGCTTTTCCCCCAAAATTCCACTTCGTTGTATTTGGTGTTGGAAATGATGTAACTATCGAGGATAATATCATCATCATTTAACGAAGGTTTCACTTCGGTCTTCAGCTGATTGTAAAGCTGAATCTTGGGGTCTTCTAATCCTTTGAGGTTACGTATACCCTTAGGGTCGATGAAGGTTACGTGTTGTTTTTTCCCTTCGTTCACCCATAGGATGAAATCGGGATAGAACCCGCTGGATTCAAAGAATCCTATACCTTTGCGGCTCTCGTTGCGCAGCAAATAGATTTCCTTGCCTTGCAAAGTGTCGTCCTTATGCGCCTCGTAATAATTACGGATGTCTCTCACAAAGGTGTATTCTCCTCCATTCAAAGCCACAGGCGATATCTTCACCAAAGGCTCGTTGGTGTGTTCGTCACGATACAGTTTCCGGCCAGACCAGTCTTTTTCACTCAGGTAAAGTAATGGATAGAACAGGTGGCGATCGAAAAGCATCGCCTGCCATTCGCAATCGATTGGGAAATCGTCCTTCAACAGCCCCGATGTGATTGCTTCTCGCAACTCGTTCAATTTTTCTATCCACACTTTTTTGTCGTTGCGTACCTCTACGGCGTATTCTTCGAAGAAATTGGGGTCGTTGGGCGATAGCCAAACAGTTTCTAAGTATTTCGACTCCCAACGGCTTTTGCTCCGCTTGTAAGCTCTATCGATATAGGCTCGTAATAATGCGATGGTGATTTCTTCCCACCTCGTCACATCGCGTCCATAATCGTGGAATTCCAGATCTGCTTTTTCTATGGAAAGCTCGTACCATGTGGGCGACATCATCAGTTTTTTCAGCACATCCACACTTATCTCAAGATTGTACCAGCTCCGCTCGTTCTTCATCTGCTCTATGGCGAAGAAGATGCGGTTCCAGTCAAGCAGGTTGAGGTGCTCAGAGCTAAGCGTCTCTATGTTGCTCTCTGCAGTCGTACCCGATTCACGTTCTCCTGGGCTCGAAAGGGCTTTTACCTTGGGCAGCCAATCCACCTTCACAAAAATGTTGTCATCTATCTTGTCCAAACGTAACGTCACATCCTTCTTGAAGTCAAATCCCTCTTTCAGCCTCACCACCTTCAGCTTCTTGTCGCCAAGCAGATTGACCGTTGGTATCTTCACCGATGTGTAGCTTTCTTCGTTGGCTGGCAGTCCTTCGTCTTCCAAGTATTGGCGGAAGGTTTCCATATAGTCGGCCCTCACGCCGAAGATGTTCAGCGTCTCTATCTCACGAATCCCTTTGGGAAGTTTTCCGGGATTGTAACTGCTGTCAAGCGCCGAACTGCGTTTCAGCGAGTATTTGAATCCCTTCAGTCGCACTCCACGACCGAACAGCTGGATGATTTCCGAGCCCTCGCTGCGACCCACGTTCATCAGGCCCATGGCACTCACACGCCAGCTGCTCCAGCCTTCGCTGAATTTCTTGGAACCTATCAATATGTTGATTGGTGAGTCTTCTTCGTTGATGCGGCTGAACAGCGACGACTCTCCAAACTCTTTTGTCTCACAATCCAATCCTTTGGCCTCGCACAGCTTCACCAGCGAGTCGCTATCGCCCACATTAATCACTCCGAAATGCTCGGCATTGCCAATCCGCAGCCCTATCTCTTTGTCGCCACCCTTCTGTTTGTCGATATGAAGCTTTTCCCCCACATTACCGTGGAATAGTTTTTCTATCACTTCGCGGTATGTCTTTTGGGCAACGGCTTCCTCCTCACCAATCTTCATATCTTCCTTTATCTTCATAAAGCTGTTGGCAAACATCGGGTATCCGTGTGAATTCCTGATTCCGCCTTCTGGATCCAACAGGCGTTTGATATACCCTGTGAATTCTTGCGGCCTATCGACGAAGGCTTGAAGGAATAGCAGTATCTGCACCACATCGCTCACCTCGAATCCCCTGACTTTTCTCACCGCATTCACCGAGCCGCCCACAAAGATGCCCAGCGGCCGCGCTATCAGGAATCGGTTCTTGATCAAAGGTGTTGACTCATACACCAACATCTGCTCATAGAGGCTGAGCAGGTAGGCGGTCAGGTACATGTTCAGCAGCTCTTCATTGTCCCATGATTCCATATTCATGATGCGATAGTCCTTGCCGTAGCCGTCGTTGTAGAAATAGCGGTAGCTGTAGTCGAACAAGGTGGCTTTGCCGTATTCCCTCAGCAGGGCATCCCTGTTGGCACCTGACTGTGCGGCTATGGCCTGCCCGAATGTGGCAGAATATTCAAACGAGAAGCCTTCCTGCGTCAGCATATTGCGATAGCCTTTCCACACCTCGCCGCCGCTGCCTTTGTGGCCTTCGTCCACCAGCACCAGGTTGTTGCCCTCAAAGCTCTCCACAGCCACCGTCTTGTCGCCGTCGGTATCTGCCAGTTTGTTGATGTCTATCACCTCGATGTTGGTGCCGGTCATAAAGCCCCCGCGGCCATGTTTGCTGAACAGCATGGCGCTGAAATTAGACTCATTCAGTTCTTTCAGGTGCTGCGCCGAGAGACCTTCGTTGGGCGTCAGAATCAGTATGCGGTTCAGCTTCTTCGCGTGGTATTTCTCTGCGTAGTATTGGTACTGTTTGATGTTGATGTGCATCATCAGCGTTTTCCCCGACCCGGTGGCGCACCAAAAGGCCAGCTTGTTCAGGTCGTCGTCGGTGAAATCCGGCATCCCGTGCCAAGTCTCAGAACGCATATTGAATTTGTCGTGCAGGAAGGCATTGATGTCCTCCAGCAATGCCTTCCTGTCGCTAAAATAGCGGTCGAGGTATATCTCCGTGAACAGCAACGCCAGATACTGGTAGTACTTCCATTGTATCTTCTCTGTGCGCCGTTCGTTGATCTCGCGGGTGTGGCGCACGATGTTTTGGTCGTATTCATAGAGTTCCTTCTCCGAAACGCGGTAGCCCCCATACAGATGCCCTTTCAGCGCATAGTAGATGTTCGAGGTACCCTCTTCGTCCATCCCTTCCAATGCGGGGTCTTTCAGGTCTTGGCTCAGCGCCTCAAGGTCGTTGCATCCCAAGAGACTCAGGATATATTTGTGCAGTACCAGAGCCTCTTGCAGGCGTGCTGGCTGATTTGTTTGTCTTCGTTGTCTTGGCATCGATTTCATTTTTAAGCATCCAACATCTTGGTATCGTCAAGGAACTCGTAGATTCCCATCAGAACAATACCCTGATCATCCCGTCGTAGTTTCATGCGTTCACCCACTATCACTATCTTCTTGAACGAATCACTAATCTGTTGCAGCGAACGCTTTTCCTGCTGCATTTTCTCTTTATCGGGCAACTTGTAGGCCGACTGCAGATAATATCGGCGCGAGCCGAGGTTGCAGACGAAGTCCACCTCCAGAGTCGCACGCTGCCAGTTGCCGTTCTCGTCCTTCACACGGACATACACATTACCCACATCCACCAGGAATCCACGATGGCGCATCTCATTATAGATAACGTTCTCCATCAGATGGTTCTCCTCTGTCTGGCGAAATGAAAGAATGGCATTTCGCAGGCCCAAGTCTTTGAAGTAGTATTTAGGCGTTGTGCCAATATACTTGCGGCCTTTGATATCGTATCGTTCAGACTTCTCAATCATAAAAGCATCTTCGAGATAACCTATGTATGTCTCAATAGTCTTGTCTGTGATGCTGTTCAAGCGCTTTACGCTCTTAAAAGTATTGGCCAGATTGGTGGGATTGACGGGACTGCCCACACTTGATGCCAATATACGTACCAGTTCCTCAAACTCAGTCTTGTTCTCGATGTTGTGACGCTCGTAGATGTCGCTCAGATAGACAGTCCTATATAGGTTTCTCAGATAAGTCGCTTTTTTGTCATCGCCCTTGATAGATAGAATTTTGGGCAGCCCACCGTATGTGTAATAATCCTGCCAACCATCCACGATATCGCCCTCGTAGGCCGTCATGTATTCTTTAAAGGTGAGCGGCCATACATGAATCTCGTCGCCACGACCACGGAACTCGGTAGCGATGTCACTTGACAAGAAATGAGAGTTAGAACCTGTCACATATACATCGACATTCTCCTTAATCACCAGCGAACCCAGCATCTCTACAAAATCGTTGACCTTCTGAACCTCGTCGATGATGATGTAGTACTGCTCGTCATCTTTCATTTGTGCATCCACCCAATCCAAAAGGTAATCTGGGTCGCAGAATGCCTTCTGTCTCCTGTCTTCCAAATCAATGATAAGGATATGGTTCTTACTGACCTTTTCTGCCAAAAGATATTCCTTAAACAGCGTTTTCAGCAGATACGACTTACCAACGCGCCTCAGTCCGGTCACTATCTTTATCAGCCCATTGTCTTTAGATTCAATGAGCTGCTGCATATATATTGGCCTTTCTATCTTCATGTATATCAGTTGTTCAAATCTAATTAAGCATATTTTTATTACGGATTTTTGGCAATATAGCCACAAATCCGTTATTGCTCTTCAAACATACGTTTCGCAAATTCTTCTTCTGTCAGCACCACCTTCCAATGCTCTTCGTCTCTGCGCATATTGGGCAGGGTGTTGTCTCCGTTCACATAGATGAGGTCAAATTCTGTATCGCGTGTGCGGAAGTCCATCTTGTCGAAGAAATTGCAGAGCTTTTCGTTGTCCACCTCCTTGCAGTTGCGCCAGATGACCAGCGTCTTCAATCCGTCGCGGTGGGTCTTGCCTTGCACCACGCAGATGTTGTCGTCCATGTGCCAATCCTCCGTCTCCACATTCAGGCCTATCAGGTAGTTGAAGGTCTCCACCATATCCACCTTGGTTTCTACCAATTCGTTGTCCTTGGTGGTCTTCAGCGTCATCGTGAAGGGGTTCTCAAACCATTTCAGGTTCAGCAGCGACTCGCGTGTCTCCGTGTCGAGCAAATAACTCAGCATATAGCTCTCCTGGAATTCGTTCGACGGGAACTCCAACTCTTGTTTCTTGATTTTAAGATTGTTCAGCGTATCTTCGTATTGCTCCAAGCGGATATATTTGAAGCATTGGGAGATACCATCGCGAGAAACGGGCTTGCCATTCCTCCATTTAGAAGAATAAATAGCCTTTATTACACGTGACCTTGTTGCAACATCAAAGTAATTATTTACCTCTACAAGATAGTATTTCCTGTTCTTTTGATCTGCTCTATTCATTTCGATTACCGCATGACCTGTTGTGCCTGAACCTGCAAAATAGTCAATAACCATCGCATTTTCACCTATATTTAACACCTTCAAACTGTCTATTACAGCATATAAAGATTTGGGGTAGGAAAACACATTATCAGCACCAAATAGGCCTTTTACCAAATTCGCACCATTTGATGTTGAAGAATACTCACTTTTGTCCCAAATGGTAAGAGGAAGAATACCTTTGTCATTTAATCTAGACTTGATATATACCGCCATTTTTCCTGTTCTATCATTTTTGACTTTCATATTAGATATTTCAGACAGAGCCCTATCTAATCCCCACTTCCATCTTCTTGGTGTTCCTTCTTCATCAATCGGATATAATACTGTCTCACCTTCATTACAAGATTCAAGTATATCATATTCACCAAGATCCCCGTTCCATTTCATTTTAGGAATCCTAATTGTAGATTTGGTAATATATATAGGATAATACATTGTAGGAGCATCTTCTTTCCAACCTCCATGCTTTCTGAAATTCACCCATTCAAATTGGCCTTCATCATCTTGTTCTCCATATCTGTCATTTTGTTCTTGTGTTCTCTCTAATCTGCCAATTTTTGTGTCTTCATCTAAAGAACAGAATATTGCATATTCATGAGCAATAGAAAAACCGGATTCTGTTGAACGACCAGAAGGGTTGTTTTTTATTGCAACAGTTCCTTTAATGTTGTCTTCTCCATATGTTTGCTGCAATATGTAATATAGTTCATGTAATTGGAAATCATCTATGGTAACACAGGACAATCCATCTGGCAAAAGAAGATTCTTTCCTTCATTAATCCTGTCAATTATCATCGATGCCCACGAACTCTTTTTATAACTGTTTTTATAGACAATTTCACTTGCAGAGGTATTGTAAGGAGGATCTATATATATTCCATTCATTCTTTTCATATACTTCTCCTGCAACAATTCTAACGCCTGGAAGTTCTCACTATTAATCAGCAATCCATTCGTCTGCTCATCAATATTCTCCATACTCTTTACCAGTTGGTGCTTGAATTTGGCATCGAAGAATGCTGTATCCAACACCAGGAAGGGATTCTGCTTCAAGAATTCTATTGTCAGCGGATCACTATAACCCACCTTATGCAAGTCGCCCTTAATCTCATCGATGGCAAAAAGGCGTATCCATTCCTTGCGCTGGGCGTCGTTGGCAACAATCTCTGGGTAGAGTTTCTCGGGCACACGGTCGAGGGTGATGCAGTAGTCGCTCTGCACCACGAATTTCTTCTTCAGCCACAGCTTCTTCTGGAAGTTTTCCAGCTGCGCCAGCATCTGGATGATTTTCTGTCCCACCTGTTTGATGGCCTTCACGATGGCTAACTGGCTGTTGATATGCTGGGCATCGAGGTCGTCGATATGCAGCACCTCGTTCTTGATATAGAAATCCAGCTCGCGGCTGAGGAATCCACCCAGGTCTTTGTGGATGAAGTAGTCGAACGAGTTCTTGGCTGTATAATCCGTCAGATGCTTCTCCAGTAGGGTGCGGTTGGCATTGTCCTTGGTGGGCATCTTTGTTGAGAGTAGTTCTATGAAGTCGGCAGGAATCTGTGGTGTGATGGATTCCAATGCGTTGTTAATCAAATCTTTCTGCTTGGTAGCCTTCGGCATCAGCTCGTAGGTGAAGTAGATGTTCAAATCACCCTCAGCAGTTACTTCAACAACCTGTTCGCCCTCATTCTCGGGTTTCCAAAGAGCAAACCGACGTTCCATATTGTTGGCAGCCTTGTTGTTGTTTTGCTCGGTTGTGGCATCCTTCAGCACAAAATGAACCTTGCGCCTTGAGGCAGGCAGCACAAAGGTATAGTCGCGAAAATACTCCGATGTCTTGATGTAGTATTGGTCGCTGTTGGCCCAATGCAGCTTCACCTCCTCGCCATTGTAGGGAATTGCGTATGTATTATCCTTATAACGCCGTTTGGATATAAAATCTCCACCATCGTAATAACGGCTAAAGAAGGTCAACAGATGGTTGAATACATCGGCCTGCATTTCATCGCTGTTGCCGTCCTGAGCCAACTGCGCTTTCAGTTTCTGATATTCAGCAACATTGGGATTTGACTCCGGTAGCGTTTCAATATTCATCCCGGCAAACATTTTTTCAATCTCGGCCATCCGCTTCTTGGCGGCATCAGCATCGCCCGAACCGCCCTGCAAGGCTTCCTTCACCTGCGGCAGCAGGTCGTGTTCTAGGAAACGGTTGATTTCCTCGCGTTTTTGGTTCATGATGCGATAGATGCCGAAGTCCAGCTCGGCATGGTCCATCATAAAGATTTCTTGCAGCTTCTCTTTAAACTTATTGTAGTAATCGGTTGCCATATCCTTTTTGTGTTTTAATCAATAGTGAATCGTATGGTGAACAGATCCTGGCTGGCGGTGCTCTGTATCATTCTTTTTTCTAAGTCGCCTATCATCTTCTTACGCTGTGCGCTGACTTCATCCTCACGCTCCTCCAGTTCGTTGCGCAAACGGCGACGCTTGCGTTTCAGCTCCTCCACCTTCTTTTCCAAGGTAAGTTTCTCAGCTACCGTTTGGGCATTACGGGCATCACGCTCCGCACGGAGTATCTCGTTGCGTATGCTTTTTATCTCCATCTCAAGGCTGTCTACCACATCATGCTCCCAGGCGAAGATACGGTCTTCCTCCTGTTTGAAGTAGGTGGTGTTGCGGCTGTCTATCTCGCGCAGGGTGGCGGTGGCGTGCTGTTGTTGGTTGGATTGCAGTTTTTCTTGTGTTGCCTTTTCTATTGTCGCGATAGAGGATGCCTGCCTTCCCGACAGAAGCATCAGGCGCTCACATTCCTCCTGTGTCAGGTGGCGGCCGTCGTCGGTAAAGGCGGTGAAGAGCAGGTGCTGCTCCTCGTCGAGCGAGTCGACCTGCAGGCGCGAAAGCAACAGCCAGCCGGAGCGATAGCGCAGGTCGTCGGGCAGCTGCACATTGAGTTGCGTGGTGGTGGGTGAGAAGGTAAGTGCGCCGGTGGCATCAACAGGTGTCGAGAGCGCCTGGCTCAGCACATGCTGCGCCAGCGGGTGCGACAGGCGATAGGCGATGCCGTCGCCCTGCTGCGAGAAGAGGCGATAGAGGCCCGACGGAGAACCTGCCACAGGCTTCTTCAGCATGAAAGTGTGCTGCTCGTCGTTGAAGGTGGCATCGGCATGTAGTACATATTTGGTCAGCTCCCAGAAAATATACTCGTAACGGTTCAGGAAGAGGCCGGTGGTGTCGTGCGTCATTCGCAGATGTTCCTGCACATCGATGTCGAAATTCTCCAGCACCTCGTGGCGCACGCTGTCCATACGCTCGTCGATTACGTCTTGCATATCGGCCTGCAGGCGATTGAAGGCAGCTTTTATTTCGGCCTCCGTGCGGCATTGCTGGTAGATTTCGTAGATGCGGTTCTCTATGTCTATCGAGTCAACTCGGCCAAGCACCTCGTCGCTGGCTCCAAACACGTCGTCGAAGAGGTGGAATTTGTCAGAGAGCAGATTGAAGACTCGCACATCGGCAAAGTTGCGGGTGTTGATGAAATTGACCACCACCACATCGTACTTCTGCCCGTAACGATGGCAGCGGCCTATGCGCTGCTCTATCCGCTGCGGATTCCAGGGCAGGTCGTAGTTCACCACAAGCGAGCAGAACTGCAGGTTCAGGCCTTCGGCAGCGGCTTCGGTGGCAATCATAATGTCGGCCTGATGCTCGAAATAATCCACCACAGCGGCTCTTCTGTCGGCCGTCTTCACTCCGCTGACTCGGTCGGGATGATAACGGCACCAACGGTTGTAGATGTCGGTCGTCTGAGGGTCGGAAGCTCGACCGTTGAAGATGACAAGCCGTCCGGCATAGCCGTGCGCCTCGAGGAAATTGACCAGATAGGCCTGTGTGCGGGTGCTCTCGGTGAAGATGATGGCTTTGCGCGGAGCACCCTCTTCGGCCTGCTGCTTGAAGGCTTTGGCAAGGGCTTTCAGCAGGGCATCGCTCTTGCTGTCGTGGTCGATGCCTCGCGCCATCTCTATGAAATGCTCAATCTGCGCTATCTCTGCCTTGAGCTTGACGGGGTTCACTTCATCTTCGCCCTCCACGATGTCTTCTTCCAACAGCTCGTCAGGTTCATAAAGCTCGGTCTCTTCGGCGGCAATGTCAACCAACTCTTCGGGGTCGAGACGTTCAACCTGCAGGGTTTTGAGCATCCGCTGCAAACGCTGCTGGATATGGGTGAGGGTGAAGATGAGCGCATAGGTCGACGAGGCCAGAATCTTGCGGATAATCATCGTCGTCAGTTTGCGCTGCTGGGTGGGGACAGAATAGATGTCGTCGCGCCGCAGGAATTCCGACAGCTCGCTGTAGAGCTGCTGCTCGTTGTCTGTGGCTTGGAATTTCTGGGTCAGGGCATGTCGGTTGGTATAGTTGATGTATTCCCGCACGTCGCGACGCAGGGTGCGGGTGAACAACGGCGCTATGCGGCGACGCAGGTCGGGCAGCTCGTCGCCTTTGCCATAGGTGGCACGGAACGTTTTCTCGCTGCCGAAAAGTTGCGGATTGATGATGCTGACAAGCCCATAAAGCTCCATCAGCGAGTTCTGAAACGGCGTGGCGGTAAGCAACAGCTTCTTCGAGCCGCTGAGGGCATCGCTCACGGCAATGGCGGTCTTCGCGCTGCTGCGGTACACATTACGCAGTTTGTGGGCCTCGTCGACCACAGCCAGAGCAAACCCCTGTTGAAGTATGTCTACCTTATAACGTGCCACAAAGTTGTAGGAACAAATGACAATCCTCCGATTGCCGAAACCCACCTGGCGATAGTTGCGGCTGTCGACGATGATGTTGGGCAAGCCGAATTTGTCGGTCAGCTCGGCACTCCATTGCTTGCGCAGGGCCGCTGGACAAACTATGATGATGTTGCGTTTGCCCGCTGCCCAATATTGGCCTATGACCAATCCTGCCTCGATGGTCTTTCCAAGACCAACTTCGTCGGCCAGCACCACACCCTTTGAGAGTGGCGATTTGAACGCAAACAAAGCTGCTTCTACCTGATGTGGATTGATATCGACAGCGGCACTAAGCAACGACTGTGAGAGACTTTCCAGCCGGTCGCCCACCGAACGCGAGTTGAGCAGCTGGGCATAGTACTGAGCTTGTTGAGGTGTGATTGTGGGCATATAAGAATCGCAAATTATTACTTACAACCATTTAAGATTTCCACGAACCCTACATCAGATAAGTATTGCCCGCAATACTCGCAGGCGTTAAACGCATTACTCTGATGTATTTGAATTGTGGAATTGCAAAAAACACAGCGTAAACGCTTTTATTATGTATTAATCTATTTTTCTGAGTTTATACTTCTTTATATTTTTTTTTATTTATTTGTAATTAATATTTTCGAGTTGCAAATTTACACATTTTTCTTCAATTTGCAAAATATTGTAAATGAAAGGAACGGAAATGGCGAAAGAATTTGTTTTATGTCGACTTTTAACTCTGGTTAGCAAAGAAGTATGGCTTTGAATAATATAATGTTCATAACTTAGCTTCCGCGAGCCCTTCGCGGATGATGTTCTCAGTTACGACCCGTTTCGGCAGATTTGCAATCTGACGCAAAATATTATAAGGATTTATAATCCAATACAATAATCCTTATTTAATTACGATAGACCCGTTGCAGCAGATTCCTGTCCTTGTTGGACTTTGTCACCATGATTTAAAGGATAATAAAGATAGAACGGATTACAAATCTTTCGACCGATCATGATTTGCAATCCGCTTTGTTTTTATCATTCTTAACCTGATTTTAAGCGAATCACAACTGCCAACTGAAGGTGTATTTTTCGGAGAGGGTTGTTTATCCATTTGCAAAGATACTAATTTTAAGCGAATCACAACGACTCTCTCAAAAGCAATTGCGACTTTTGGTTGTTTATCCATTTCATTTGCAAAGATACCGCCAGTTCCTGCCGTGCTATATCCAATTGGCTTGCCTGTCCCTTGGTGCCCTCATTGGGTGCTTTCGGTACCTGAAAAACGAGAAAGGGAATAAAAATCGGACTAATGACCGATTTGAATTGAAGAATATTTAGGCCATAGGAGAGCCCTGGCAAGGGGAACGCAACAGAATTTATGGGAGCCCACGGGAATCAATCGGTAAAAAACGGAAATGATGGGAATAAAGCGGAATAGCAATCAAAAAACGGTATTACTTTTGCAACCGATTTCGAGCAAGAAAGCACGAGTTCTTTGACATTTGGGTTAAACATTCATTTCGGTTTTATGGCACAGATGCTTCTTCTGACGGGCTCTTTTTTGCGTGAGGCTTTTTTGATGTATATTTACACGAATTTTCCTTGAATGGCTGGCGCACCAAATTGTTGCGACAAAAAATTTATGATTCATTCATGGTAATTCGTGTGAAATCATTCCCGTGAAAGACACTCCCGTCGAAGGACATTTGTGTAAATCCCCAGAAGCCAGGGGCGGAATTCGCCGCCTTGGGGCTACGGGGTGGGCGAAGAGAGTCGCCTGCTTCGATCGGTTTCGATTACCGCCTGGGGAACAAATGCATGCATGTTGGCCCACTACCAGCCAACATTGACCTTCACGGCCGCTGGAGGATTCGGTAGTCCCGAAGGTGGCCTTTTCTCAACCTTCTTATTTAGAAAGGACTTTATTTATGATTTCTGATCATTTCAATTCCCATCGTCACCCCAACACCGACCTCTGCGTGGATGTGAAGACTTTCCTGCTGGAGGACCGCATTGCCGAGCTCGGCAAGAGGTACCAGGGTACTTTCATCCGCGACAAGGAGTCGCACTACACTTGCACCGAGCAAGAACCCATCATCCCCGAGAAGCGCAACCCACGCGTCTTCAACGGCCAGTACGTCACCATCACCCGTAGGGACGACGGCACGCTGCGCCCCAACTTCAAGCCCGTGCAGATCGACGCCGACTTCGACTACGGCACCTACGCCACCGCCGTCGGCCGCGAGCTGCGCAAGGCGCTGAAGGGCCTCTTAGGGAGGAAGGGCAAGTAGCAATCCGTTACAGTTTCAGTTGTTTCAGTTGAAAACTTGAAACACAAATTCCCCTTTATAATATTTATAACTAATTAATATATAATTAATTATAAAGAAATAAAGGG
>JAEEGI010002856.1_pt1 | contig 41735 bp, 20 predicted proteins | sample 8958751 | NCBI WGS metagenome assembly JAEEGI01 (sample SAMN16246545, study PRJNA631951) | gut metagenome | biome: gut microbiome; feature: rumen; material: KS-attached | host: Bos | place: Iran: Karaj | collected 2018-10 | reverse complement strand
CCATTACACCCACTGATGATATAGAGGTTCTTACTCATACCGAGGGCAAAGATAAGGAGAAAAAGTGAAAGTTCCAAATATTTGGAAAGAAAAATCGAAAAGGACATTAAGCGAAACTCATTATGCTGCGTCAACTCGTCCGAGCCAACTCCATGATACTGCATGCCTTCATTAGGGAGAAATGATCAGATTCTCCGACCCCCTAATTCCGCGACCCCTTGATATTGGTTTTGTTACTTAATCTTTTAGTGTGGCTGATTATCCAGTCAAATTAATAGATGATGATTTAATAATCTAATACTAAACGAGCTCCAGTCTTTATAATATGGGATCTAGGCACAAAATTAAGTTCACACTGTTCCGCAGGAGAATCGTATGCGCCACCTCTTGCTATATTAGCCTTAGTAAAATCTTCCACATACATTCTCCACGAAGAATCTCTCATTGCCATTTTATTCAACATCTTTGTGTCATAATCATATTCTTCAATTAATGTTGATGTTAATTCCCACATTCCGCCTGACATATCAAAAAAACCTAATTCATTTGGTTTCTTTTGTCTACTAATTACTTGATATAGCGAATCGGTATTCCCATTATATTGGGCCACTTCGTCAATATCATTGCTACCTGAATATTTGTAATTTCTACTAAATCGACCACCTCGTGCAGCATATTCCCATTCGTCATTAGTTGGCAAACGAAATCTATAACCAGTCTTCTTATTCAATTTCTCAATAAACAGCAGCCAGTTTTCTTTAGTACCATTATTTGCAGGAAAGGAGAAATACTTTTCTGCTGCATTATCGTCTACATAATCATCTCTTAATACTTTTGCAATAAGTAGATTAGGCACCTCAATTTCACTCATTATAAAACTTTCGACATATATATTCCTGACTACATTAGAATCAATAACCTGAAGGTTTCCTCCCTTAACAGGAATAAACCTCATAATTATGTCATTACCAATATACAGGCATCGTTTTTTTACATAGATATCCCCAATATTACTCATTTCTTTATTGTACTTATACTTATCTATAAATACACTTATAGTCATTATTATAAGAACAAAAGAAAGTAAAACAAGAATTAATTTGTATCCCTGCTTATAGGGGCTAGCTTTCAGTACTTCGAATTGTTTTTTTAAATATCTATTCATTATTCCCATAACTAAAAATTACAGACTTATAATATTTCTTTCTATCTTCAACTCTTTTTTTATTTAATGGTTCGGATGAACGGAATATCTTGCGAAGCGCATACATTAAGTTATTGTCATCTACAGCAGGACTAACGATACTCACTGTTACTTTATTATTTGGAAAATAATTTGAGATCGTTCGAATTACAGCTCCATCAACCGTATAATCATAGTTTTTGATTAACCTACTATCAGCTATGCCCTCAACTACATATTGGCAATCATACCCCCTAGCGTCGACAATAATATTCATTTGGTCATAAAAAGAATCTCTGTTTCTTTCTACCTTTACTTCTATGTTTTTTGATACAGACATCATTGCAGAAATAAAAAAGGGAAAGAAAACAACTAAAGAAATACATGTCTGCTTTATTGTGCTGGGGGAAAAACCATGTTTCTTCATAGTTGTTGCTACGACTAAGAGGAATGCAATGGCTGCTACTACCCAGACATACTGTACAATTATAGATGGGACATAAGATGAGATATTTTGCGTTAGCAAAAGGATTCCCAAACAAGAAACAAGGAAAATAATCCATGAATTAACAAAGAAATCAACCCAAAGCTTCTCATATGATTCTTCTGACTTGTTTAAGAATAAATATTTACTCTTAATAAAGGTGATATAAATGCATAAAACGAGAACAGTTGTTAGTATGTAATGTACAAGTATATAGCCCATCCTTTCATTATATGGTTCAGATCCGGAAAAACCACATATTACACTATGTAAATAGGCCCATCCTGATACAAAGAATACAATTACTGCTAAAAGTAATTGCAGATCCAATAAATCTACGATTCTAATTCTCCGATTCTTTTTATCATCATTGACCGGTTCTTTTTCATTCATATCAACCTTATTGGTTTCCACTTCTATAATAGAAGTATTTTTAGCCTCTTGTTCTGGCCTTTCTTTTTTTTTCTTTTTATTCATAGATAATTCTTTAACAAATTAGAACTATGTCAATGTATCAGTAACTGACATATGTATAGTCTTCGCTGTAATCCTTTGTCATAATCTCTTGCTTTTTGTTTGATAGTTTCTATAGCATTTCTATAGTTTCTATAGCATCTATAGTGCCTATAGTTTCTCCAGTCTCTGTTTCAACTCTTTTATCTCGTTCTGTTGCTGGTAGTAGGCCTTGACGGCTCGCTGCTTCAGGTCTTCGTAGGCAGCCTTCCAATGAGCGGTTTCTTCATGGGCGGCAGCCAACTGCTGCTGTAGCTGGGGAAGGGTACGTTCCAACTCTGCCAGTCGCTCGTCTTGCTGTCGACGGTAGTCTGTTCTGGCTTTGTGCATGCGTTCCTTCACGCCACCCTCTTTGATAAAGATTTCTTCAACCCCTTTTAAATATTTGTTCATCATGGCATCCACCTGATAGCACAGGGTCAGCCCTACGTTGGCCATCTCTTCGGCAGTCCACTGCTGGAAATAAGGCTCGTAGTCGCTGAGAAGGTTGTGCTGTTTGGTAAAGTCCTGCATGGGTTGGAAGCGTTCGTCGGCAGGAGTCCAAATGGGTAGATGACGTGATTTCAGAAAATCATCGAAATCCTGACGTAGTTCACCAATGCTGGAACGGGCGACATTCAGGAGGTTGATTTCCATTGCGGTGGAGGTCTTGCCGTCCTCTGACCCCTCCACGATGTTCTGCTTACCAGAACGAGCCGCTTGCACCATCTGATCTACGGTGCGGTCACCATGTTTAGGCAAGAAACGTTCGCAGAAGACAAAGGTCATCTGATATAGCACCTCCGATTTCTGATAAAATCGTAAGTCCTGCCACTTGGGCACACTTCGGAAGATGCTCGGTAGCGCCGTCTTCTTCTCCTGCTCAGTCTTTTCGCTTGCCATCTTCTTTCGTATTTTTAGTTTAAAATTTCTATCGCATCTATCGCGTCGATCGTGGTATCAGGGGGGCGGAGAAAAGTGAAACAGATTCACCGCCCTTTGATATTCGCTTTGTAAGCCTTTATCGCATCCTGCATAATGTCATAATGGTCAAATGCAAGATGTGGTAAATCAGACAGTGGCCACCACCCTGCTTTGGCAGCATCATCCTGTCCAGCGACAGCTATCGGCTCGTCGACGATGGCCAGATAAGCAACCGTTATGGTTCTCCCTCTTGGGTCACGGTCAACTTTGGAGTATGCTCCAATCTGATGAACATCCGACACTCGAAGCCCCGTCTCTTCCTCCAGTTCCCTGATAGCACACTGTTCCGTGGTTTCATCCATGTTCATAAAACCTCCTGGGAATGCCCATGCTCCTTTGAACGGTTCTCCCCCTCTTTGGATAAGCAGCACCTTGGGTTCTGCCTCCCTCGTTATTACAATACAGTCAGCTGTAACAGCCGGTCTTGGATATTTGTAGGTATATTCCATAGATGGTTCTGCTTCCGAATCGTTGAATGCTACACCCATAACGTTTTATCTCGTTTGCAAAGATAGGGGGAAAAAGTGAAAGTTCCAAATTTTGGAAGGAAAATTCTTCCAATAGTTACACCACTCATAGACATTCCCACTCATATCATATGATAGCTGGCACTGCGCCTGTCACAGAAATGCAGATAATGCCAGAGGGCCGTTGACGCTGACAGCTGCGACTCTGGAACGTAATGCATGTGACGGCTGATGGCCAGCCGTTCATCGTCGTGCAACTCAAGGCCAAGGGCATCCAGCAGTTCAACGGAACGCTGGCCGTGATGGGGGCGACCAATATCGTTGTAGCCCTCAAGACGGGAGGTGCAAAGGTCGTGCAGAAGGGCTACGATACGGCAGCTGTCATCGGGTAACTCGGGTGCCCAGGAAATCATCTCGAAATAGACGCCTAAAGAGTGCTCTGCCAACCCTCCCTTGTAACGGTGGTGGTGATGGCAATGGGTCGTGAAATAGTCACTATTCTCCAAATAGGCCAGCACGTTGTCCATGCCCTCACGATGGACTGCGCTCAGCAGGGAGATGATTTGCATTTTAGAGGAAATAGTACCACAAGAATTCATTCCAAAGATAGTTATAACCGTAAAAAACGAACCATATTACTACAAGGATGGCGAAGATGACCAGACAGGTGAACCTTGTGCTCTTGAGGATATCATCTATCACAGGTTTCGAGAAAAGCCAATGGCGGAAGCCTCTGTCGATATGTTGCGCCAAGCCCGTCCTGAAATTGAACACGTAGATAGGACGGATGCGCCAAGGGTAGTTATAGCGGTTCTGCCAGTCGAACATGCAGTATTCCCAGTATTTGTGCGTGTGGTTCCACCATTCTCCTGTAACGTAGCCATGACTGTTGGCATATTTGTTAATGACGGAATGAATGCCTAAAGGCCCCGTATTGTCGTGGATATAATTGGGAGCCAGGCGGTAGTTGAGTATCTTGCCCAGCGACACACGGCAGACAATCATGACGGGGTTATTGTCACTAAGGCGATAACTGTCATGGGCATAGCCTGCTGCTGTGGCTCTGCTGGAACCAAAATAGGCACCTGCCCCAGCCCATCCTTTGGTACTTGAGCAGAAAGTGCCGTCTGTCCATTTCTTCCCAGCCCCTTTGAGTTGGTCGTTTCCTACAATAGCCTGTGCAGCCGTCAGGTCTGTGCCGTGATACATCGTGATGGTGGGTATGAAGATGTCTATCACCGTCCAGACCATCCCTTCAATCAGTGCCAGACAACCGTTAATAATAGGGTATTTCACCAGCCTCACGGGAAACCATATAATCCATCCGATGAAGCTGTCCCTGCCCTCGTCGCTGTCGCTGGGATGTATCACCTCAAGAATGAGGTCATAGAGTTCTGTAATGCCATAGACAAAGATGTTGTAGATGATGGCATTCACCAGTCGCAGAGGCGTAATGAGAATATAGAGCAGTATCTCTGTCGGGTAAAGCAAGGGCCTCACAGCGTCTCGTATACCAGCGTTGACGTATCCTTTGGTGAGATAACGCCAAGGCTCCATCAAAATCAGTTGCAGGCGGTTCAGGAACCAGAATGGGAAAGAGATAATCCGATAGCAGAATTCAAACACGTTGGCATACTCTCCTCCTATCGCTTCCATGATAATCCTCAATCCAAAGAAGGCGGAGAAGCCTAAACCTACCATCGCTCCCAGTTCGCCATCGTCAAACAGCCACCAAAACAGCAATGCGCCAATACCCATACAGATTCCCACAAAGACAGCTATTGCGATGAGTTCTTCCTTGAAAGCATAGGCTATCAGTAGCAGGAGTATGATTAGCACCACCTTGATAATCTTCCATGCGTCGCCCAGCCACGATGATAACGAGAACGAGGATTCCGATGATGACTTCAACTGGTTTGGCTTCGTGTTTTCTTGTGTCACTGTCGTCACATAGCGTAGGTACTGCATGGCCACATACCCCTTCTTGTTATAGTGGCTAATCATGCCCCATTCCCTGGAACCATTCCTGGTCACCGACTCCACCACGACATAGTCACCTCTGTAGAGCTTCCCGATTTTGTAATACCCCGTACCTGGCCCCTGCCTCACATTCAATGTCGTAGTGACCCTGAATTTGGCAGGGTAATCATAGGCATACACTGTTGCGCAAATGCCTATCAGCAACAGCATGAGCCAGTATCTCATCAAGGTCATTTTCATCATTAGTTATACTACATAGGTCACCAGTAATATCTCGTTTGCAAAGATAGGGGGAAAAAGTGAAAGTTCCAAATATTATGGAAGGAAAATTTTTGACTTGACCGCACGTCCAAGCCAGGCTGCTTCGATATTTTGGGAATTCTACTGAAAGACAATAAATCATAAATACCAAGGCAGAATCACCTCGCTTTGGGATTTTTTGCGTAAATTCGCGGGCAGAAACAAACTACAAACGAAACATACTAACTACAAACAAATGAAAATCCATTTAGGAATGGCTGCTGTGACGGCACTTTCCATTGGCCTAAGTATAGCAGCCAAGGCGCAGACAAACAACCTCGGAGAGCGCGCGCTTTGGGCAAGTATCAACGGCGCGAGCAATGCTTCGCTGGGCGATTACCAGCAGCACACGGGCAAGGTGCTGGTGTCGTGGCGCATGCTGCCGGGCGATGATGCGACAACGGGCTTCGACCTTTATCGTACTATTGGTGCGGGAGCAGAGAAGCGGATTGCATCGGACATCAAGAACCGTACGTGTTATCAGGACGGCTCGGCCAGCAAGACGGCGGATAACCACTACCGTCTGACGTATGCGGGGAGTACTGAGACGTTGTCCACATTTACGCTGACGAAGGCGCAGGTCAGTGGCGGACTGCCTTATATCAGTATCCCGTTGGCTGACACGAAGGATGTGTATGAAAACACGGTTAAGGTGGTCTATACGGCCAACGACGTGAGCATAGGCGACCTGGACGGCGACGGGGAGTTTGAGCTGGTGGTAAAGCGCCTGCAGAGCGTGAAGAACGAGAGCGGCAGCATCGTCAGCGACGGCTCGGGTGCCAGCTACTCGCAGCAGGACTGTCTGTGGGCGGTCATCTGGGATGCCTACAAACTGGACGGCACGCTGCTGTGGCGTATCAAGGGCGGTCCGGGCATCATCCTGGGCAACTCGTCGAGCTTTGCCGTGGCCGACTTCGACGGTGACAGCTGTGCCGAGATGGCTATCCGCACCTGTGAGGGTACGGTGTTTGGCGACGGCACGGAGATTCCCGATACCAACGGCGACGGCAAGATTGACTATCGCACGTGGGGCAACCTGAACACGTCAAAGCCCGGATATCTTGACCACTACAATTCCGCAGGACCGGAGTTTATCAGCATCATCGACGGAAAGACGGGGCGTGAACTGGCACGCGACAACTTCATCAATCGCGAGACGAGTGCATCGTGGGGCGACGACTACTGGAAGCGCGCCTGCTCGTTCCGTGTGGGTGTGGGCTGCTTCGACGAGACGGGCCTGCCGTCGGTAGTACTGGGACGTGGTGTTTATGGTCACAGCGTTATTGAGGCGTGGGACTATCGCGACGGACAGCTCAGCAAGCGTTGGCGCTTCGACACCAACGATGGTGGCACGGGCAAGGACGGCAAGAAGCACAGCACCTACGCCAGTCAGGGCAACCACTCGCTGAACGTGGCCGACCTCGACGGCGACGGACTGGACGAGGTGATGTACGGTTCGATGGCGGTGGACCACGACGGTATAGGGCTTTGGAACACGCAACTGGGCCACGGCGACGCTAACCATGTGGGAAAGTTTCTGCCTGAGCGTGAGGGGTTGCAGATGTTCCACTGCCTGGAGACTGGCAAGACGATGGTGGCGCTGCACGACGCCCGCAACGGCTCGGTTATCTGGAAGAAGGACGCTGCGAGCGACAACGACATGGGACGCTGTCTGGTGGGTGATTTCTTCCCTGAATATCCTGGCTGTGAGTTCTTCTACTATCAGGGCAACTACATCAGGCAGGACGGCACGGAGACCACCATCAACACCAAGGGACAGAAGGGCGGCTGCGGCATGGCCGTGTGGTTCGACGGCTCGCTGTCGCGTCAGCTCATCGAGGACAACATCATCCAGAGTCCGAAGTATGGTCGCACGTTCACGATGTACCGCTACTCCGAGACTTTTATCAACGGCACGAAGTCGAACCCGTCGTGGTACGGCGACCTTGTGGGCGATTGGCGCGAGGAGATTATCGTGCCTGACGCCACCCGTCTGCAGGACATCAAGATATTTTCTACCTGGTACCCCACGACGCATAAGTTCCCGTGGCTAATGACCGACCACTGTTACTGGATGAGTTGTCTGAACGAGAACATAGGCTACAACCAGCCCACCCATACCGGCTACTATCTGGGCAGCGACCTGAAGAGCGATGCCGAGGCGTGGGCGGAGGCGGAGAAGGTGAAGAACATTAACATCCCGACTGCTGTCAATGCTGTTATTACGCGTACCGTATATCCTGCAAACGGCATCTATAACCTGTCGGGGCAGCGCGTGAATGCCACATACAAGGGCATCGTCATAAAGAACGGGGAAAAAGTGTACAATAAATGAGAAAGCAATCAGAAGAAAACGATCAAGTCTCCGAAGACGGAAGGGAACTTCAGGATCTTCGGAGACTTGGTCTTTAATTCAATGGGGTATTACTGCAGCCTGAAGACAATGGGCAGGGTATAGGGAGTTGCTATGCGCTTGCCGTTCTGTCGTCCAGGCTCCCATCGTGGCATGTTGCGCACCACGTGGATGGCCTCTTCCTTCATGGCCTCGATGGCGTCGAAGTAGTTTTTAGAGGTTTCCTCGGCCTCCTCGTCGCCTTCCTTGGCAGCCTTTGCCACCTCGGGGGTGATGAGCGGGCTCTTGGCATTGACCTCAACGACCTGCGGCGAGCGTACGAGTCCTGTCTTGTCGACGGTGAAACGAACAACGATTTCACCTTCCACACGCATCTCACGAGCTACCGAAGGATACAGAAGCTTGAAACTCAGATATTTCATGATTTCGCCCATTCCTCCAGGGTACGTAGGCATCTGCTCGACCAGGTTAAAAGTCTTATCATCCTGGTTGTCATTGGTCTGGTCCTGATAGCGGGGGCTGTTGAGGTCTATGCTGTCACGACGGGCAACAACCGTGACGTTACTGAACTGCGTCATCGGCTCCAGCGTGGCATCAATGTTATTGCTGCTGATGTCGAGCGTATTGTTCTTATAGCCCACGTATGAGATGCGGATCTTGTGACTAGGATCGACCACCTTCAACGAGAACTTACCGTTCTTGTCGGTAGTGGTCTGTGCCACGATGCGGCCGTACTGGTCAATCTCGACGAGATTGGCGTAATGCAGCGGGCCTTCCTTATCCTTCACCGTACCAGTAATCGTGCTGCCAGCCTTTACTTCGGAGGCTTTTTGCTGGGGTTCTTCTGCCTTGGCGGGCTTCGAGGGTTCGGGGGTCCCGATGGATAAACCATCGGGCACTTGGGATGCCAGCTGGGCGAGGGGCTGTTCGACAGCCTTGACGCTGTTGTCAACTGCGACTTTCAACGCTTCCTTGGGCTTGGAGAAGGCCATGAGCGAAACGCCGATGAGCGGAAGGGTGACGGCAATCCACATGATACGCCACCCGCGAGATTGTTTTTTCTTCATCATAATAATTCGTTTTTTAATGTTTAAGTTAAACGAACTTGCGAGTGCGTAGGCCTCCGCTCCCACTGTCCGCATGATTAATAATCGCTGATAGTCACGGCTCTGAATCCTGTAATGACCGATCACTTCATCATCGGCTTCATATTCGTGAACTACCTTTATCTCTTGCATGACAAGCCAACATACGGGGTTGATAATGACGCACACCATGAGCAGCAACAGGTCGAGATGGTGCAACAGGACAATGTGCGACAGTTCGTGACGCATGCTTGCACGGCGCCCGAAGCCCTCTTCGTGTGAGGAAATGACAATAAAGTTCATCCAGCTGAACGGTCCGTACTCAGCATCGTGCTCCACCAGTCTGACCCAACGGCCAATCCTGCGATGGCGCTTACCGTGAAGGAACCACAGCATCTTGACAATCGACTTGGTCCAGCCTGCAAGCTGCACCAATACGTAGATGAGGTATATGGCCAGCAGGACCATCGTTCCCTTTTCCATCAGGGTGAGGCCCTCAGATGCGGCTTCTAATCCGGAAGTTATGCTTATGCCGTCAAGCGTGCCCTCGTCCAATGGCATCACCACCCTACACGTCTCAGCCACAGGCTCCATCTGCTGCGTTGGCGTGATGTGTATCAACGGGAGCATGGCCGACAGCACGACGGTGCCCAACAGATAGAGACGGTTGAAGCGATGGAACGTCGAGCCGCTGAAACACATCTTGTAAAGGAACAGGAATCCCAACAAGCATACCGACCACTCAAGGATATAAACTACCAATGCACCCATAACTCTTAATTTTCAATCTTCAATCTTCAATTTTCAATCTTCCTCAACCATTTTAATCAGTTCCTTCAACTCGTCGACGCTCACCTCATGGCGCTTCACCAGACGCGAGATGAAGTCCATGTAGGAACCGTCGAAAAAGCGATCGATACTCTCCTTGTTCACACGCGATACATATTGTTCGCGAGTAACGGCAGCATGATAGATATAAAACCGGGGGCTCAGCTCCTCATGATCTATCATGCCGTGCTGTTCAAGGCGTCGCACATAGGTAGCGATGGTATTAAAGTGTGCCGTAGTATCAGGCAGATGCATAATGATGTCGCGGGTCGACAATGCGCCGTTCTCCCACAGCACTTCCATAATTTGCAGTTCTTTGTCTGTCAGTTTCTTCATAACGTTCGTTTTAGGACAGTGCAAAGATAACTACAAATTGTAATAACCTCCAAATTATGAAAGTTTTTTTAAGTATTCATCTGTAGTTATTAACATAAAAGCGAGCAAGGGTTACTTGCTCGCTTTGAGGGTGTTCAACCACGTGGTGAGCTCGTGGAGCATCTGGTCGTGGTATTTGAAGGTGGTACGGAAACCGAAGCCGTGACCACCCGAGGGATAGGCGTAGTAGGCACAGGGAATGCCAGCACGACAAAGGGCGGTGTAGTAAGGCAGCCCGTTGGTGAGCGGGGGCACGGCACGGTCGTCGTTGGCCAGCAGGATAATGGCGGGAGGGGTCTCGCCACTGCGCACGGCGTTGAAGTTGGAGAACTCGCTGACCAGCTGTTCGTCCTTCATACCCTCCTGCCCCAGAAATCCTACGCAGGAGCCTTTGTGCGACTCGTGCTCGTTCATGGAAACGACGGGATAGAAGAGAATGCTGAAGTCGGGACGGCAGTCGGGAGTGCTGTGGGTAGAGACGGTGGAGGCCAGATGTCCGCCAGCAGAGAAGCCCATGATGCCCACGTCGCGGGGATTGATACCCCAGACGGTGGCGGAGTCGCGGACGATGCGGATGGCCTGCTGGGCATCGCTCATGGGTATGGTACGGTCGCCACCGGGCATGCGGTAGGTGACCACGAAGAAGGCGATGCCCTGCTGATTAAAGAACTCGGCCCAGTCGTGGCCTTCGTGCTGCATGGCCAGATGGGTGTAGCCACCGCCAGGCAGGTCGACAACGGCACGGCCCGATGGATTCGCGGGCAGGTAGCACACCATGTTGGCCTGTCCGTCGGGCGTGATGTTGACCGTCATTTTACGAGGTAACTGCGCCCTCACCGCAGTCACAGTGAGAGCAGCGAGGGCGCAGATGGTAAGAAATCGTTTCATCTTCTGATTACCTGAAGGGTAAGTACCAATTGTTCTTGTCTTCGAGATTCACGAGGGGATGCTTGTAAGCCAGCTTGCGGGCCAGCCACTTGCCACCGAAGTTGGCATCGTAGAGTCCAGCCTCGTTCTTGTGACGGGCCAGACGCATGAGGTCAAACCAGCGTGTGCCCTCGAAGGCAAACTCCAGAGCATACTCATCACAGAGGATGTCCTCCATGGCGTTGATGGAGTCAGCCTTGGTGAGCTGACCATCCCAGACGAAGACGGAATGTGTCTCGCCCAGGGTGTCAACCACCTGCTCGGTATGTCCGCTGAAGTAGTTGAACTGGTTGGAAATCTCGCGCAGCTTCTGCTCCAGCACGGGGGCATAGCGGTAAGGCGAGGCCACATAGTCCTGACCATTGTAGTCGCGGCACATACCAGCACCGTGCATGTGGATACCAATGCGGTTGGGATTGTCTCTGTTGTCGTTGTCAAACTTCGAGATATTGGCACTCGACAGCAAGGGATAGGCCGTCTGCAGCAGCTGCTTAGTGGCGTCGCTCATATAGTAGCTCGCATCGTCGCCCAACAGCTGGGGGCCAATACCGTCCTTGAGGATGGCGAAGGCTGCATCGGGCATGCCCAGACGGTTGAGGGCCTCAGCAAGGTGGAGCAGCACGGTGGCAGTGCGGTAGAGCACGATATTGGCGCTCTCGTACTTGCGGATCCAGGTCTTCGTCTCGTCGTCCTTGGTCTCCTGACGCAGGATACTGGCCAGACGCTGGTCGCCCAGCTTCACGCTCTTGACCTCAGAACGGGCAAGACCGCTGGTGGCAACGGGGTAATAATAGTAGTCGGTAGAGTCGGACAGCGCCAGATAGGAGTCGCTGGGCACAATCTGCACCTCGTCGACATAGAGACCATTGATCTGGGCATCGGAGGCGGTGGCATAGTAGTTGTAGCCAAAGGCCAGGGGCAAGTTGGTAGTGGTGCCCACGGTGCGGTTGACAGCCATCGGGATATAGGTGATGATATCGGCAGTGGGGTTGTTGGCGGTGAAGATGCTGCTCCACGGATTGGCCACGCTCACGCCCTGATTGCTACTCTGATCCCAGTCGCTGGGGCGATCGTTATCGACAACTCCCCTGCCCCCACGACGACCTGTGGTATAGGCAGAGAAATAGGCCGAGCTGTTCTGGGTAGCTACCTGCGTAAGGTAGGTAATGTAATGACGGGCAGCGTCGCCATACTGGTTGTTCTCCAGATAGAGGTCGCCCAGGATGACGTCGACGGGAATCATGAGCAGACGGCTGGTCACAGACTTCTGGGAGTTGCTGCTGTTGGGCGAACCCACGTCGAAGACAACGTTACCGAAGTTGGTAGTAGTGAAACCAGTATAGCGCTCCAGGTCGGGAGCCAGACGGCTGACAATGCCAGCCAGGTCGAGCTCAGGATAGCTGTTGTCCTCAATCTGCGAGATCTTGGTCAGCGGCTCGGTGAAGAAAGGCACCTTGCCGTAGTTGCGCGCCAGCTGCAGGTAGGCCCATGCACGGATGGCCTTCACCCCAGCATACTCGTTGATAACCACATTGGTAGCACCAGTATAGAGTGAGGTGTCGCGATGGGCGATATAGTAGTTGCAGTTGTTGATGACGCGATAGTAGGCGTAGGCAGAGTCGTAGCGGTTGGTGGTGGTGGCCGAGAAATCAGCCAGACGGCTCAGCATACTGTCGGTATACTCCGTGGTCTTCACCAGGTCGCCACGCATCTCACCCTGGAACACATACTGGTCGGCAACCTGCTGCATAGCCTGAAGAATGCCATAGGCATAGAACATGGAGTCGGTCTTCTGGTTGAGCTCAGGGTCAAACACCTGGCGCTCACTCTCAGTATCCAGCATGTCGGAGCATGAGGTGAGAGCCCATCCAAGCCCTCCCAAAGGGAGGGATGTCAAGGCACAAAAGAGCCACTTACGAGCCGTTCTTTTTATGTTTCTATATATGACGTAATTCATATTGTGATATGTTTATTGATGAATATAATTCTTTGTTTCAAGTCTAACACCACATCCCTCCCTTGGGGAGGGCTTGGGTAGACCTTACAAGTTAATCTTTACACCAGCAGTGAAGGAGCGTCCCTGAGCCAGGTTGCCACAGTCAATGCCCTGATAGAACACGCTGTTGTTGATGGAGAACTCGGGGTCGGTACCCAGATACTTCGTGAAGGTCAGCAGGTTCTGTGCCTCCACCCATACAGAGAGCCCCTGCAGCCAGGTCCAAGAGCCAGGAATGGGCACCTGATAGGTAAGGTTCACAGTCTTCATGCGCAGGTAGCTGCCATCCTCTATCCAGCGGTCGCTGAAGCGGTTGTTGCCCATGGGGTCGCCATAGTTGGCACGCGGCAGCGTAGCCTGCTGTCCCTCATAGCGCCAGCGGCCCGTCTCGGCCACCTGCTGGTTGAAGAACGTAGAACCGCTGTTAAGGATAGAGCGCTGGTAGTTATAGACGTCGTTGCCCAACGAGTAGTTGAAGCCAACGCTCAGCGTCAGGTCCTTCCAGTTGACGGTGGCGAAGATATTGCCATAGACATCGGGGTTGGGGTCGCCAATCACAGTCTTGTCGTGCTCGTCGATCATGCCGTCGTTGTTGAGGTCCTCGAAATGAACGTCGCCAGCCACGAAGTTGTGGCGCTTCTCGGCATTGTCGACCATATAGAGGTAACCGTCCTTGCCAGCAGCCTTGGCCTCAGCGTCGTTGGAGAACACGCCCAGGGTCTTGTAGCCATAGAACAGGGCCACGGGATTGCCAACAGCCGTAAGGATGTTGTCGTTGCCATAGATGCTGCTGGTGTAGTTGCCGTCAGGCAGCTGGGTCACCTTATTCTTATAATGACCTACGGAAGCTCCCAGTTCCACGCGCCAGTCCTTCAGCACCACGGGCTTGAAGGAGAAGGCAGCCTCGAAACCAGTGTTCTCCAGCTTTCCTCCGTTGCTCCAATAGCGGTTGATACCACCAATGGGGTTGGAGAAGCTCTTGAGCATCAGCAGGTTGTTGGTCTTATGCAGGAAGTAGTCGAAGCTCAGGGCCAAACGGTTGTTCAGCAGCATGGACTCGAAACCAACGTTGAACTTATGGGTGGTTTCCCACTGGATCTTGTCGTTACCGATATTGGTGAGCTGTGAACCGTTAGCGTGGGGCACGTACTTTACCTGCGAGAAACTGGAACGTGCTGCGTAGTTGGAGATATCGTCGTTGCCGCTAACATCGTAGCCAGCATTGATGCGGAGGAAGTTGATGCCACGGGTATGGGGGAACCAGGCCTCGTTGGTGAGCACCCAGCCTAACTGGACGCTGGGGAACACGGCCCACTTCACCCCGAAGAGTCCCAGACCATCGGCATTCTCACCGAAACGGCTGTTGGCCTCGGTCATCAGCGACAACGTAGCGAAATAGCGGTTCATGTAGTTGTAGTCGACATTGGCATACCACTGGATGGTCTTCCACACGTCGCTTACACCATTGATACCAGGATAGCCGTCGAGGCTGAGCACAGGGTTCTTGTCGTTCTGACGCGAACGGTACTCGGTGCTGAGGTCGCTATTGTCGAACGAGAAGTAGTTGTAGCGTCCACCCACGTAGGCGTTCAGCGTATGGGGACCCATCTGGAGCTTCTTCTCTACCCTACCGTCAGCCAAGAAGTTCTGCTCCTTGGCATACATGGAACCTACCATGGAAGCCACACGTCCGAGGCCCTCGACCTCGAAAGAGGGGAAACCTACGTTGGGGCGGAAGTAACGCTGAGCATTGCGGTTCAGGGTATAGCTGACGTGAGCCGTCAGCTTGAAGTCCTTGGCAAACTGCCACTCAGGAGCCACATGCACATTGAAATAGGTGTTCTCAGCCTTGTTCTTGTTGTCGCCCTCAGCATTCTCGAACAATGCCACGGGGTTGGCCAGTGCATACTCGTCGCCCAGCACAGCATAGAGCTCGTCATAGTCGGACAGCAGCGAGGTAAAGCCACCAGCACCGCCATTGATGAGCTTGTTGTACTGATAGGGAGCCACCAGCGGCGACTTGATGAGCGCCAGGGACGTAGGCGAAGAAACGGTGCCCGAGGTAAAGGAGGCAGGCATACCGTCATCGTAGACGGTGCTGTTGGTACGGGCAATCGAGATGTCGAAACGGGTAGAGAGGTTCCAGAGAATGGAGATGTCGGTATTGAAACGCACGTTCATACGGTCGAAGGCACTCTCGCGAACGGTGTTCTCTGCGTTGACATAGCCTACGGAGAGGTTGTACATACCAATATCGTCACCACCCTGCACATTGATGCTATAGTTCTGAGTAAAGGCATTGCGATAGACCTCGTCCTTCCAGTCGGTATTATTATGATAGGTGTAATAGTAGAAGTTCTCGGAATCGTCGTTCAGGAACTGGAACTTCAGCTGCTGCAGGTTCTGGAGCTTCATCTGCTGGTCGATGGCCTGCTGCATGGCGGGCGTTCCGAGCATCTCGGTAGCATAGACACGATACTGGGCAGCGTCCATCATCGTCAGCGTCTGGGGAATGAGCTGATAGCCAGCAGAGATGTTGGCATCGATACGGGTAGCCATGGAGTGGCCACGCTTGGTGTCGATCAGGATGACGCCGTTGGCACCACGGGCACCATAAAGCGCGGTAGCATTCTTCAGCACCGTCACCTTCTCAATATCATCGGGCGAGATGTTGGCCAGAATGTTATTGAACTGTCCGCTATGGAGCGAGGTGCGCATGCGCTGCATGTCCTGCTCAATACCGTCGATGACAATCAGGGGCTGGGCATCGCTGGTGATGCTGTTCAAACCGCGGATGAACATGGAGGCACCGCCCTCGACAGCTGCCGAGCGCAGGATGCTGCGCACATCGCCACCGAGCTTGTTGGCAATCTCATTGTCGACGGTCACCCCGAAACGGTTGATCTGGGCCGTCTTGGCTGCCGTATAGTTCACACCAGTGCCATACATCGGGGCAAACTTGTCGCTCAGCATCTTGATCTGCAGCACCTGGGTGCTGTCGCCAGCCGTGAAGGCCACCTGCTGCGCCAGATACTCGGGAGCAAAGACATAGAGTGCGGTGGCAAAGGTAGGCACCTTGATAACAAAGCTACCGTCTTCCTCGGTCATGGCCGTATAGCGGTCGTAGCCCAAGGCGCGGAGCTGGATACCCACCAGCGGCTGTTTCGTAGCCTGGTCGGTGACCTTGCCCTTGAGCGTTATCGTAGGATAGTTCACTTGCTTCATCTTGGAACGGTCAGGCTGTTTGATGCTTGTCTCTACCTCTTCCTCCTCATCCTCCGACTGGGCGAAAGCTGCCGTAGAGAGTCCCAACGTGAGCGCGCAGACAACAATCCTGAGGCTGCTGGTCTGCATCATATTGAATATAGTACGCTTCATGTTCATTTCTTGTTTGATTCTTCAAATTCAACGTATTCCAAGGGCTTCGCAAGAATGGCGGCAACACGCAAGTCACGACCAAAAGCAGCCATCAACGTCTTGTTGAACACTGACATAGGCGAAGTAATCTTGATGTTCGGGCAAATCTTTGCGTTGTTGGAGCCCAGGCCATAGTACGAAACGGGGAAGGTAAACTGTCCGATATAGACCGTATCCACCTTCAACGGGTTGTTGGAATAGCCGCGGAAAGTAGTGCGGTTGGTAGCGTTATCGGTAACGGCCTGTGTAGCAGCAGGATCCGTGGCTCTTACCTGTTCGATATACTCATTGAAGGCTGCAATGTTCTCTTCCGTTTCGTTCAGGAAGGTATAGTTCTGCAGGTTTCCTTTCTCGTCACAGTAGTTCAGCTCGAAGATTACGCGGTTAGGCAGATAATTCTCCTTTCCAGGGTTGTCGAAACGCTCGGGAACAAAGACGCAATAGAGGTCATAGGTAGTGCTCTGCACATTAGGCAGGTAGATATCCATCTCGGGTTTCGAATAACCGCCATTAGGCTCAGCCCACACATAGCGCAGCGAACCGTCCTTGGCAAACTCGTATTTCTCGAAGCCCCGCAGCACCACGTTCATGTTGTGGGTGTTACCAGTAGCTACACGCGCCAGGTTGTTGCGGGTGCTGAAGCTGAACTCGGGAGCATACGACTCCCAAGGATAGATGGCCAGGCTATCGACGATGCGACCATAGCCGTTGCTCATACGCACCTTCTCGCGCAGGAAATCAGGATTAAGAATGTCGTTAGGGTTCGACAGTTTGTTCCATATAGTAGCACGCAAGGTGTCGCTACCCAAATAGGTAGGCGTTGACTCCACCCACTTGTTGTAGCCGTCGTTGTTGCTGAAAATCAGGTCGCCCACGATGCTGAGCTTGGTCAGTGAGTCGCACAGATAAGCGGGATCGGCCACGTCATAGGACGTCTCAGTAATGCTTACCGATGCTCCCGATTCCACGAAAGCCTGTGCCTTGGTGGTGGGGATGTAGTTGAAGTAACCCTTGATGCGGTCGTACGATTTGTTCCACACCTCGTTGGTAGGCATCAGGAAGGTATAGGAACTATCCTCCTGCTCCAACCTCGCATTCAGGCTGGCGGTCAGCGTATTGACCTTCACCATGACGGAGTCGATATAGGTCTGCACACCGTCGACGATAGGACCTACTACTGATGCTTTCTCATCGAGATAGGAATACTCATAGCGCTGGAAGTAGCTGCACAGAGAGTCGACGCCCTTACCAGCAGAGAGCTGATTGTTAGTCAGGAAGTCATAGAGATTGGAGTGATACACGGCAGCGCCATCCATGATATGCATGATACCGTTGTTACTCGGCTGATTAGGACGTGACACGTTTACACCATCAAAGGTGTAGGTTCCTGCCCCGGTAAAGTCGTAGGACTTGCCGTTGAGCATGTGAACGCGCTCATTCAGGGCACCGCTGGCGTTATGGCCATAGGCAGCCACATGGTTGTAGACAAACTGCTGCAGAAGTGCCTTATTGTCCAACTGCTGCAGAGCAGCAAGGTCGAAAGAGCCGTTGAGGGGTGCCCACACCGTATAGTACTGAGTCTGACTCAGTTCCTTGTCAAAACCGGCTTTCTGAACGAGGGCGGCAAATTCGCTGAGCTGCTGGTTCTGCCGGATATTCTCCCACAAGGTCTGATTGCCCGAAGGCTGGGCATCAGTAATGGCCTCGTTGTAGTCGCTGAAATCGGTACACGATGCGGCAGCGAGCAATCCTGCTGCCATCATCGTCATACCTATATACTTATTTACTTTCATAGATCAACTTCTTTTATGTTAAGTGTCAGATTAATACCAGTCCTCAGAGTATTCCTGGTTGTCGACCACATTCACTGGGACAAGCTCCACGAAGTCGAGACCAACGGGGTTGTCGGTATTGTCGGGGTTGAGGGTCTTGATGCGCAACCAGTTCTCGTCACCCTGTTTGATCTCAGTACGTCCTAAGACATAACGGATGGTGTAGCTACCCGTTCCGTACTCGGTACGGGCGCTGTTGTCGGCACTGTAGCCGTTCTCACCATGACCGCAATAGCTGTGGGGACCACGCATATAGCTGCGGTTGTGCATGGCAATATCGGACTCAATACCCTGGTCATCCTCCTCCTTGGCGTTGGTCATACCGATACGGGGGTCCTCAACGGCAATGGTAGCATCGAAGGGCAAGCCTATAGCGGTCATCGACTGAACGTTGGAAGACTTGCCAATGTAGTACTGCATGAACGAGCCGTAGGACATAGGAGCATAGACGACACGAAGCTCATAGACTCCGGAGGGAACGGGAGGCAGCTTGAAGGCCACGTCGTAACGTCCCCAGAACTGTACCTGGTCGGCCTCCCAGCAGCGCCATGCGCCACGCAGGCAGTAAGCCAGACAGAACACGTCGTCGTAGACCACCATGTTGTCGAAGTAGTTGCTGGGCAAACCGCGACGCGAGGTGTCGTAGCCGCTGGGGATGTTGCCATCGCCAGTAGACCAGTAACGGTAGCGGTTGTTGATCAGCTCGTAGAAGAGCGACGTGCAGTTGACACGCATACGCTCATTGAGCACGCCACGGGGCACCAGACGGTCGTAGACCAGCATATCGTCGATAGAGATGATGTAGGCATTACCTGCCACAATCTGCTTGCCGCGATTCACCTTCACGCCCTTGCGGATGACTTCGTGGTTCGTACCCATCGTTCCCACCTCGTTGGTCAGCGTGTTGTTGGTCTGATAGCGGTTGATGTAGATGTTACGGTTCTCCGTATGAGGCATCCATACCTTCATGATGGTGTGAGGCAGCATGGTCTCGTAGTAGTCATACTGGTCAGCCTCGGGCGAGTAGTTCCAGAACGAACTCTGGTTCTGCTCGAACACCAGCTGGTTTTCCGACATACTGGCCTTCAGGATGTGGTAGGACACAAACATGTTCAGCGCGTTGTTGCGCTCGGTGTAGTCGTTGCCCGTGCTGACGGAAATGCCATTCTCACGGACGTAGTCGTACCAGTCGGCACTACTGCCATAGACATCGTTGGCATACTTCACCAAGTCATCGAAACTGTTGATGCCATTCCTGCGCATCACCTCGTCAGTTTCCGCAAAGATAGTGTAGCCCACCTTGCAAGTCTCCTCCGATGAGAGTTTGCCAGAATAGTTCTGACGGGCTATCTGCGTGAACTTGAACGTCTCGTTCTTCTTGAACTTCGTCACAGAGTCCACCAGACCAGTAGCCTTCAGGGCCTCATTGAATATCTTGTATTCCTCAGCGCGGTCCAGATAATAGCCGCTGGGCTGCTCCATACGCGGAATAACGTTGTTCACGATATGCACGATACCATTGGTGGTTTCGTTATCGGAACTGATGATGGTAGCCTTGTTGCCCAGTACCGGACGTCCAATAGAGTCGAACGTTACGGCAAACTCATAACCCAGCAGGGTTGACACCTCGGGGTTGGTCAGCAGGTTGACTGCCGTGCGGACATTGGGCGAGAGGTGGAAGCGCACAAGGTTCAGACAGAGCTCCTGGGTCAGTCCCTGCAACGAGCGTTCCGTCATACCGTTATGGGGAACAGCAGCATCGGGGTCGTCATACAGGCTATCGCAATAGGCCTTCAGTCCCTCGTTGGTGGGAGCAAAGCAGGTGTAGATGCCGTATGCGGACATCAGACGGTCGTAGCCTACCTGCGACAAGACATAGTTGAACGATGTCAGGGTGCTGTCTTTCTTGATGAACGACTCTATGGTCTCACCCGTGAAGGTGTAGAGGTCTGATTCATCGGGCTCAGGATTACAGGCTGTTGTCAGCATGAGCGCCAATGCGCCAATGCCAGCCACGAGAATCCGTCGTGTAAATGGAAAGATTTTATTCGTCATATCTTGGTCCTCCTTCATTAATAGTTCTTTTCATAAATATTGCCAGTGCTGTAAGCGGGGTTCTGCTTCAGCACAGGGCACACCTCTAAGTCTGTCTTAGGAACAGGCATGTAAAGCGTTGCCTCGTTACCCAACTTAGCAGACACGGCAGAACCCTGACTGCCCAGCTTGCGGGCCATCAGCTGCAGCATATCGTTAGTGGTCGGCACAAAGGGCTCCTTACGCTCACCGATGGCAGACAAGGTCGACTTGTAGTCGGTCATGGCATCAGCGTGACGGTAGTTGAAGCGCAGCAGGTCATACCAGCGCTTGCCCTCAAAGGCCAGCTCACGCAGACGCTCGGCAAGGATTAGGTTCTCTATCGAAGCCCTACCGCTCTTATAGGTGTTCCACTTCAGCGAGTCGCTTTCAGCATCCTTCGAGCGCAGGTTGACGGCCTGCACCAGGTGGAAGGCGGGCTGCAAGTAGGCAGCGTCATCGTCGTCAGCAGCCTGAGCCATCAAGGCCTCAGCCTTCATCAGCATCACGTCAGTAAGACGATAGATGATATAGTTCTGACGATAGGAGCTATAGGCACGGCGTGTCTGGGGAACGGCCTTGGCATCACCCGTTGCCGTGCTCAAGTACTGCGACTCCTGCTCCACCATCTTGCGGATGTCGAGCTGGTCGCCGTTGGCCTTGTAGGTGTTCTGGATAGCACGGTAGTCATTGGCTGAGGTACCTGTCGTCGTGTAGACAACCTGGCTCTTGGCAAAGATGGTAGGAGCCTGTAGGTAGCCGGTAGAACGGCCACTGGCATAACTGTTGAACATCTCACAAACGGCCGTATTGCTGTTGGTACCGTTGTATTGCAGTTCAAAGATACTCTCCTCGCCATTCTGCGATACAAAGAGGTCGTTGAACATCTCGTTGCCCTTCACCAAGGGATACTCCATCTGGGTGGCAGCAACGGCATTGCGCTGGCGTGCCACAAACTGCGACTTCTTGGAGGCAATCACCTTATCGCAGTACTCAACAGCCTTGGCATAGTCGGCAGCATTACGGTTAACACTTCCCAACCACAGATAGATATCGGCCAGCAGAGCCTGGATACCGTCGCGGGTAAAGTAGCCCACACGGCGCCAGTCGGTATAGGCCAGAGGCGAGATAGCGTTCTTCTCAGCCTGCTCCAAGTCTTTGATACAAGCGCGGAGTACCGTCTCAGGATCCGACTGCGGAATATCCATGTTCTGGCTGCTGTTCATATAGGCCTCCGTGGTGTAAGGCACGTCACGGTAGGCACGCACCAGATAGAAATAGCAAAGGGAGCGTAAGGCCAGCATCTGCGAGCAGTCAGCCAGATAGTCACCCTGTGTATATGAGGGGTCTTCATTCATAACGGCAGCTGCACGTGCCAGCACCAGGTTACAATTGTTGATGACGGAATAGAAAGCATTCCATGTAACAAACTCATTATCATATTGTGTGTTGGCTGTATTGATCTCGATGAGGTCTTCCAGCACACGCTGGGCAGCACTTCCCTGAACGCTGACCACAGGCAGCAGCTCGTCGGAACGCAGGTCACCCCAAACGATGAGTCGCTTCACGATATCGGTACTGAGCATTGACTTATAGGCACCATTGACCATCAGCTGCACGTCTGACTTGGACTTCCAGAAGTCCTCGTCAACGGTCTTGTCGTCGGGCAGGATGACGGTATCGACACAGGAGCCCAGGAGTAAAGGGAGTAAGGGAATAAGGAGCAGGTTGGACATACCCCTTGTGGCTTTCTTTACCTTATTAAATATATTTGTCTTCATAATCTTCAGCATATTAGAATCCAACGTTGAGGGTAACGGTAAACTGCTTAGAGCGTGGGGTCTGAGAGGTATCCTCAGCCACACCATAGCCCTTAGGCGACACTTCAGGGTCAACACCGCTGTACTTGGTCCAGAGGAACAGGTTGTTGAGCGAGCCATAAATCTGCAACTGGTTCAGGCCCAGCTTCTTGATCTGCTTCTTCGTGAAGTTGTAGGCCAGCTGCAGGTTCTGGAAGCGGACGAAACCGCCATCCTCTACGAAACGGTCGCTACCCTGATAGTTATAGCCCGAGTTGTACATAGCACGGGGTATCGGGGTGACGTCACCGTCCTTACGCCAACGGTAGTTGACGGTAGCACACTGGTTGTTGGTGTCGAACATACGCTCCAGGTTCATGCGTGCAATGTTCACCACCTTGTTGCCGAAACGATACATGAAACGGGTCTTCAGGCTCCACTGTCCGTACTTGAACGTGAAGTTGAAACCACCATTCACCTTAGGCAGAGAGTTGCCTAAGTAGACAATGTCGAGGGCATTGATCTGACCGTCGTGGTTGATATCCTCATAGATGGCATCACCACCCTGATAGGTATAGGTCGTCGAACCCGTTCCGTTATTGTTGACGTAGTTGTAAACCAGATGCAGGGGATGTCCCTGATTGTCCATCAGCACCTTTCCGTCCTCGTTGAGGGTAACGGGGAAGGTCTGTCCGGCTGCCAGGCGCTTGTTGATCTCTGCCTCATAAGTAGCGGCATCCCAATTATTCTCACGCTGCAGGTTCTCCAGGTAGTCGTAAGAGTACTGGAAGACGCCCTTGTAACGGAAGCCGTAGATAGAGCCGAGCGAGTTGTTCAGCTGTACGCGGTTCACATAGGCACCACGACTGGTAGCTGTCCAGTCGCCGTTAATGGCATCGAGCACACGGTCGTCCATTTCCTTCAGCAAGTTCGAGTTCTGGGCAATGTTGAAGCTGGCATCCACAGAGAACTTACCTACCTTGACAATCCTCTTGGCAGATACGTTCATTTCCCAACCGTCGTTGTCCATACGGCCTACGTTCATCCACGAAACCGTAGAGTAACCGACCATTGAAGGAATGCGGACATTTGACATCAGCAGGTCCTTCGTCTCCTTATGATAGTAGTCGAAGTCTACCTCAATGCGGTCGTCCAGGAATCCGAGGTTGAAACCAAGGTTATAAGAGGTGGTCTTCTCCCAGCGCAGGTCGTCGAGCTTCAAGCCGTCGAGCGAACCTGTTGTCATGGTAGTACCGCCATTACCGTAGACACCGGATGAGGTGGAATAGGTATTATAGAAACCAATGTTTGAGCTGGGTGCCCTACCTACGATACCCCAAGAGGCACGCAGACCGAGCATCGACATCCAGTTGCCCTTAATGGGCTTGAAGAACGGCTCGTCGCTGATGTTATAGCGTAACGAGGCACCAGGGAACACAGCCCATTTGTTTTCGGGACCGAACTTCGAGTCGCCATCGGCACGGAGCGAGACACTCAGGTTATAGCGACCATCCTTATAAGAAACGTGTCCGTTATAGAGCAGGTTCTGCGAATTGGCACGGCTGTTGGAGCTGCCAATGCTCTGATAGTCTGCATAAACGGTAGGATCTGTCAGGCCACTGGCCAGACGATTGGTGGTGATGGTCTGCTGGTTGTACTTCTGCGTACTCATCTCGTAGCGGGCAAGCATCATGACCGACCAGTCCTGATTCTTGAAATAGGGAGTGAAAATCAGTTCAGCACGACCACCAATACGGATACGGTTAGACTCGAGGTTTGAGCTGCGGTTATACTCGTTATCCGTCCACGTCACATTCTTCAGCGAAGCGGGGAAGAACGAGGGGTTACTGCGGGCGTAGATATCGAAGTCAACACGGCCATTGAAGGTCAGTCGGCTCGTCTCAGGCTCAATGCCCAACAGCTCATACTTGATGGTGAAGTCAGGCGTCAGACGATAGGTCTTATCCTTCTTCCAGGCCTCATTAGCAATGGCAACGGGGTTGCCCAAGTCGCGAACTGCCGACAGCTCATAGGAAGAATAGTTACCGTCGTAGGGCGTCAAACCACTCACGGCACGGTTCATGATATAATACTCACCCGTGTCGTTACCGTCGCCGTCCTGACGATAGATGCTCATATTCGGGGCAATCTTCTGGGCAATACCCAGCAGATTGTCATAGTTCTGGTCATTGCCCGAGTAGGTAAGGGCAAAGTTCGTAGAGAAGCGGATACGGTCAGAAACGTTGTAGTCCAACACCATGCGGGTGGTGAACTGCTGGAACTTCTGCTTGATGATAGAACCCGTCTGATGCTTGTAGCCCGCAGAGATGCGGAACTGCGCCTTCTGGCCACCACCGGTGATGTTCATGTTGTAGTCGTGCATGGCACCAAACTGCTTCACGGCATCCACCCAGTCGGTATTGTTGTTCCAATTCTCGTATTCACTCCATGTCTGGTCGTAGTTCAGCTCACGGATGCTGGTGGTAGCGTCTGACTTCTGGGCGGGGTTGTAGAACTCCTCCTTCATCATCATCGTGTAGTCGTCACCGCTCAACAGGGTGTAGCCGTCGGGCTGCCACGTTCCCGTGAACTTATAAGAAAGGTTCACGCGCGTCTTACCGCGGGCACCGTGCTTGGTGGTGATGAGGATAACACCATTGGCACCTCTCGAACCCCAGACAGCGGTAGCAGCAGCGTCCTTGAGCACCTGGATGCTGGCAATATCCTCGACGTTGACTGACAGCAGCGAAGAGTAAGCTTCCTCGTCGGCATTGGCAAAGTCGAAGTTCTCGTCGGGGTTGTCGAAGATCTTGTCGTCGACGACAATCAGCGGGTTAGCATCGCCATTGATGGTGGTAACACCACGCAGACGCATCGTCGTACCCGCACCAAGGTTACCAGAGTTCGACACGATATCCAGACCGGCAATCTCACCCTGAAGGGCTTCGTCGGCTGATGTAAATGCCAGACCCTCAATGTTTTCCATATTCAGCGACTGCTGCGATACAGCCACCTCCTTCTTAGGAATGGTCAGACCACCGGAACTGGTGCGCTTCGACTTGACCACCACTTCCTTCAGCTGGGTGTTCTCGGGGTCGAGCTTCACCTTGAAAACAGTCTGACTGCCAATATTCATTACCTTTGTCTTATCTCCCACATACGAGAACACCAGCTTGTTCTTGGTGCTCTTGATTTGCAGAGAGAAGTTACCGTTAAAGTCGGTCTGTGTAGCCGACACAATACGGTTGTTGGCATCGCGCTCGACAACGTTACCCATCATGACTGGGCCCTCATTGTCGGTCAGCGTACCCGATATACGCACTCCTTGGGCCATCGCACAAAGGCTGATAACGCTCGCCAGAGTGGTAAACAATAATTTCTTTATCATCATATTACTTGGCCTTTAGAGTTTGTTCTGTTTCTTCAATTCCTTATATTCGTTCAGCGAACGGGCCATAGCCTCGCGTGAGCTCCAGGCATCGTTGAACTTCTTGTTGGCGTAGACATAGAAAGGCTCCGAAATCTCATGCACGGCGCAGAACGACGAGGTGTAAATCTCGGTAGCGCTGGTGCGTGAGCTGTTGAACCAATAGTCGCGTGCCATCTTGTTCACCAGCTTCGAGCCGTCGGTGGCATCAATCACGTGAGTCACACCTGCCACGTCCTGAACGGTAATGCGGTCGTCGGAACCGGTCACCTTCAGGTCGATGGCGATACCCAGGTTGTCGCGGCTCAGGCTCTGGCAAATCTGCGTGTCGAACGAGCCCTTGTCAGCATACATGGAGAGACTCTGGAAATGATAGCGGGCAAAGTCGCGCAAAACACGGATCTTGGCATAGGCCTCAGCCTTGGCAGCCTCAATCTGGTCGGCGCTATACTCCCCATCGGGGTCGGTATATCTTGTATAGATAGCCTCGATATCGTCCCAACGCGGCAGACCAGCACCATAGGCTATTTCCATAGCCTGGTTGTTGGGGGCGTAGAGCGTATAGTTATAGGTGTTGAACATCTTCACGTTCTCGTCCAGACAGCTGTTGGCCACCACATTCTTGCCACTTCCACGGTCGGAAGAGAAGATGATATAAGCATCTTGCGCGGTGATACCGAACGAGTTGACAGAGTCGCTGATGCCAGCCCAAGCCAGCAGGTCCTTGGCAGAGAAACCTGCACATACATTATAGAACTCTGAGAAGCGCGAATCGCTCTTCAGCGTCTTGCTCACACTATTCACAGGAGGCTGCAGCGCACGGTCGATGCGGTAGGCACGACCGTTCTTCTGGTTATAGACCTCCTCAATGGTTGCTGGCGTGAAGTTGTTGTCAATCTGCTGGCCACCATACACTTTCGTGCCTTGGGTACCGGCTTCCACATAGATTTCGCCACCGTGCTTGGTCTTATAATAGTGCTTGCCACCCTCACCGATGACCTCACCCTCGCCCAAAACAACGGTGTGGTAGTTCAGAATATCGATGAGCAGCGACTTCACACGCGAGATGGACACCTCGCCAAGGCGGTCGCCAACGGTTCCCGTTGCCGGATCATAGGCATAGCGGTCGCAATGGAGCGTGGTGCGGGTAGTGGCATCGTAGTAGAATTTCAACGCCTCAGGCTGCTGATGACCCAAAGAGGTCGGGTCGACATAGAAGTTATCAAAGGCCTCGTCGTCGGGAATGAAGAAGCCGAAGTTTGCAGTCATAGCCAGCAGGTAGTAACTGAAGCCTACGTTCAGCTTGTTGGACGACGACTGAGCCTCCGGGTCGGTAACAGCCCAGTTCATGACCTGCATATCAAGATAGGTAGACGACGGACCCATGACACTCTGGTAGCGGTCTGGAGCGATCATCTGGTTCAACTTGTAGATAACGCCGTTGTTGGCCATCACAATATCGTACTTACCGTTTTCCTTCTTCTGCAACAGGCTCGTGTTCATACCCATATTCATCTGCGCATCGTTCTGGATACCCTCGAAGCGGCTGGGCACCGTATTGATGAACGACGGCTTCATCAGGTTCTTGATGAAGTTGGTCAGGATATCGGGGCGCCTCGACTGCAGCGAGTCAAGGTTCTCGGCCAGGTTCTCCTTCGTGTTCGGACGGTCACCATAGATATCAATCAGATAGGCGCCGTTACCCTCGACGAAGAATTGTTCAATAGCCTCATCCACAGGCACAAACATGGCGGCCACGTCGTTGAGGGCGTAATCCACCTGTGCCGTCGACTGCAACGGGCTATACTGGTTCCATCCCGGATCGAAAGCCAGTACCGACGAACCTGAAACCAAGTTGCCGTCGGGGTCGTTGGTAATGTTATGACCAGTCTGGTTGCTCAGGTAGCGAATCTGGAAGATACTGTCTATCTGAGAATATTTGCTGTCAGTCTGCTGGCGCACCCACGCATTGTAGTCGTTGGTTACGGCAGCAGTATAGTAAGGCACAGCAAAATAGTCGAGAATACGGCTGAAATACTTCGTGTCCTTCGCGTTGCGGAGCACCTGTCCAATGTTGCCGGGAGGCACGATGACATCCTCCATCTGGTGGACGTAACCGTTCATACAGGTAATGTCGCCACGAATAATGCGGTCACCGAAGATGTAGGCCACTCCCTCGGTATAGGGAGTACCCGTCAGAATAGCGAAGTCGCTATTATCGCCGCTGGTGGTAATACCGTTCGTCAGCATGTGCTCACGAGTGAAGTGAACCATCATCGAACGGGAGTCGTCGCTTACCAGGTGGATACCCTTGTCGCGATACTTGTCCCAGTACTTGTTGTTCTGAGGCATGTCGCTGCCCTTCACCAGATACTGTACCGAGTCGATGACGTTAGCATTGGTCTGATGCTTCATGGCCATACCTTTCTCGGTAGTGGGGTTACTGGCATCGGTGGTGTTGCTACGGTTCGACAGCATGTTCAGCAGCAAGGCATTGTCAAGCATCGAGTTGTAAAGCAACAACTTCTTCTGAGCGTCAGTCAGGTCGTCATAACTCCTAACGCCCCAATCATTCGATTGGAAGAACCGTTCGAAAGCCGCGTCGTTGGCAGGGAACACCGTCTTAGAACCCGTGCGGTCGAGGGTTTCCGACAACTTCAGGTCGTCAACCAGCCGCAAATAGGTGTTGAAGGTGCCCGTCAGCCGCGACTGGTCGGGGTTCCTCAATTCCTGATAGATGCTTCCGCCAAGCCAGTCAGGCTTCGAGTCTGCATCTACTGGCTCGTTCTTGTCGATACAGCCAGACATCAATCCCGTCAATACGAGAGAGACACAGAAAAAGAATTTCTTCATAAATTGTTATTAGTTAATATTTAATATTGTTTGATTTGTCTTCAGTCATTTCTTAGCAGATATGCTAATTCAAGGTGCAAAAATACGCAATAAATGTGAATTACACAAAAAAACAATCTACAAATATTGACATTTTCCCCCATATTTTTGGTATTACGCCTGCGCGAGGGGCTCAAAGTGTAAACAAAATTCAAAATAAGCTAAGCTTTCTTCAAACAAAAACAGCTCCTGCGAAAAACCAGCCGTTTGGAGGCATTTGACCCCTTAAAAAGTTTAGTCCGGGTAAACTCCGAGTTTAGTCCGGGTAAACCCCAAGTTTACTCCGGGTAAACTTTCCGTCTGCCCGGAGCAAATTTTCAGCATAAAAAACGGGGACGCTGAGCGCCCCCGTCCTATAGAGAATTTTGTAAAGTTTATTTAACTACGAATACCTTACCGTCCTTGATGTACATACCGGGCTTCAGGTTCGCACTCTGTACCATGATACCACCGATGGTGTAGACAGCATTGGGAGCTGTCAGCAATTCAACGGGCTTTTCATAAATGCCAGTCACATAAGCGTCGGTAGGACCGCAGTAGCGAACGTGTACGCCACCGAAACCTGCGTTACAAGCACCAGTACCAGTAGGTTTACCATTATCCATCGTGTCGAAGCCGAACTCCAGCACTTCCTCACCCTCAGTCTTCTTGTCGTAAGTGATGACATAGGTATCAGGCCACGGGCAAGAATACTGATAAGAAGTATTGTCGCTATTTGTATAAACGTTACCATTTCTGTTTTCGCTGGCCACAGCCTGCAATTCCTGAGCGTTCTGGTTCCAAACAGAGTCGGTAGCAACAGTCAGAGAGTCGGGAGCACCGTCAAGTCCGAAGAATACACGGCAACCAGACTTGGGCTCACCAGTCTCAGCATCAAAGAGCAGGTCGTTCTTTGACTTGGCATTATTGTAGGCATAAGCCTGGCAAACAAACTCGTAAGTACCAGGGAATGTTACCTTAATGGTCTGCTGAACCTTGTTCTGAGAGTAAGCTGTGTTACCACGGTCGAAGCGGATAAGGGTCTTATTCTCGAAACCGACTAAGCCTGATTCGAACTTCCAAGTACCGTTGTCAGTCTGGCCAGTGATGGTCCAACCTTCAGCAACGCGTGACTTCTGTCCCCTATTGATGGCGAAGAACGGGTTGATAACAGCCTGTTCAGAAGGATTAGTCTTGCTAGCGGTAGAAGCCGTGAACTTCAGCTGAGTATCGGAAATATTAGCAATAGCAGCATTGAACTCCTCGCTCTGATTAACAGCAGAGATATTGTCAACGAGAGCCTGACCACTCTTAATGGCAGCATCGAAGTCGGCACGGGCCGTAGCATCTGCATTCTTATTTACCTCATCATTCAGAATAGCTGTGGCAGAAGCGATGCTCTCCTTCAGCGTAGCGACAGGCTTGTTACTGTTAACAATCCAGTTCTTGGCACTATTCATTGCATTTACATGAACAAGAAGCTCACTCTCCAAAGCAGCCAGTTCGTCAACACCTTCAGCACTCACAGCTACAGAGCAGTTGCCCTCTGCGTCAACCTTTGCGTACGAACCATCAAGTACGGGCTGAGCATTAGCAATGGCACGGTCCAAAGAATCCTTCTCCCAATTATAGTCAGCCACATCGGCTGGATAATTAGTCAGACGATTCTTCAACTCAGTCTGCTGAACAATAACCTTCTTAACGGCTTCCTCATATTTCAGCTGAGTCTCCGTCTTACCAATCATACGGAACTCGGGGTTACGAACGCTCACCTTGAAACCACCAGTAGAATACGGTGGGAACAGGAAACCGGCTTCAACTGTCTCACCAGCTTTCACCTCACCAATCATATAGTAACGCTTCCAGTAGTATCCATTCAATGTATCAGGTGTTTCCTGATAACGGTAGTGGGGATTAGCAGCCTCTATCTCGGCCTCAGTAGCAGGACGCATGACCAGCGTATCAGAGCCAATGAACATAGAAGGACCTTCCCAAACGCGGGTAACATGGTCTGATCCGTACTTCCATCCGTTAGCGTCACCACCAGTGGTTGCAGCATTCACGGCCTGTGCCTCGATGGCAAAGAAATACTTACCAGGCTCCCAAAGATCGTTCTTCACCTTCACGCCACGAACCGTACCTTCTTGATTCTGGCCGCGCTGGATACCAGCAGAAGCTACGAAACCGTCATTCTCAGGACGCTCCAAGTAACCAACATACTCAGCACCTGCATCATTCCACTTCTTACCTCTATCAACACCCATTGAAGAGAATCCCCAACGGTCGCCAATAGTCCAATAGCTTCCACAGAAGTTATTGTTGTTGATATTATTCCAGTTGTACGACGGAACGGTTGACCAGTCGCCTGCGTTCATGTTACCACCGTTAGAATTCATGTACTCATCGAATACGCCGTTGAACTGTTCAACCAGTGCCTCCATAGCTGCCGCACTCTCATTCTGAGCAGGATCCTGAACGGCATCCTTCATCATACCGATCAAAGCGCCAAAATCGTCCTTACCTTCAGGCAGGTCAGGCTCAGCCAACAGCTTCTCAGCATAAGCAATCAGACGATCAACGACACGGGTATCGTATACCGAATTCACCTTATTAATTTGGAAGTCGGTCATCTGCGTACCTTCAGAAACCTTTGAAGCAACAAACACCAGATAGTCGCCCTCGTGCATTTCAACGGTGTCGACAACTTGCGTCCACTCATTGTTGAAGCTGAAAGCCTCTGCCACCTGACGAGAATCTGTCTTATCGGCAACACCGGTAGCATTCACGAAGAAGTCAATGTAGTTGGTATTTCCAGCCGTAACAGCACTAACGGTAGCCTCGTTAGCCTTAATCCAGAAAGAGATGGCGTAGATACCCGACATGCCTGTCCAAGCTCTCATCACACCTACATTCTCACCATCGGCAGCAGCGCTGACGCTACTGAGGGCGGCCAAGCCGTCCTTAGCATTGGTTGTTACTTCCCAGGCAGCACTGTTCAGTTCGCCACCAGCCTCATTGGTCCAACCTTCCAAACCACCGACACCCTCACTGAAGGCACCGTTCTGAACGAGATTGTTCTCAATTGCTTTGTACTTGGCCGTCATTGTGTAGATGTAATCGCCTGCATTGTAAGCAAAAGCGCCTACTCCTGTCACCATGGTCAAAGCCATCATAAGTAGTCTTTTCTTCATAAATTGTTTGTTTTTTAGTTATTAATTAAGTAAGATAATCTTCAAAGAATTGTTGTAGTCGGGTGCAAAGGTAGCGCTTTTCTTGATATAACGCAAGAAATCTAACCAATAATTTTTGCGTTTTTACTACGTTTTTTGAACCACTCCCCCCTATAACAACAACCGTCGTCCCAATACGGAACGACGGCTGCAGCATGGTTTATGACAACGAAATTACTTCACAATCACCTTACGGCCACCACGGAGATATACACCAGAAGCAAGGCCTTCGGTACTGGTGGCAGTAGCCTGACGGCTTACCAAGTGGCCGCGCAGGTCGTAGACATTGCAAGCATCCTTGTCGGCAAGAGCTGTCGAAATACCAGTATCGATGTCCTTCACGACAAGCACACCCTCATTGATGCGGCTGGTATCCCAGACATAACCGGCAGGAAGATCAAACTTCGGAGTGCCGGAGAAAGTACCGCTTACCGTCCACAACTTCAGTTCGTCGCCAGCCTTCAATCCACGTTCAGCCACGATTGAAACTTTTACCGTACCGTTCATAGTCAGGGTCTTCGCCTGCAAAGTAGAGTTTTTGGACGAATTAACCAGGAAGTTGATTACAGCCCCCTCATTGACAGAGACAGTACCATTGCACTTGATGGTACCCGGCGAGGTTTCCAAATAAGAAGAACCGCAAGGAATAAGCTCTGAGCCCATCAGAAGCGTCAGCGCATTGAGCAGTCCCTGACCGACTATACGACCACCGTTTCTAACGGTAGTAGCAGCCGTGCCGTGGAGGAGAGTGGTAAACTGGGGATCGTTGAAGGCCACCGTACCTTCCGACACCGTCAGTGCACCGTTCATCTTACCGGCAGTCATGCTCATCTTGCCTGTTCCGCGTTTCTCAACCTTGGCATTGACAGTCAGCGTACCAATAGAAAAGTCTGTATTCTTGGTTCCTAAGATCCAAGTGCCATTACCTGCCAAGGTACCCGAGCCTGTCACTGCGCCTACAGGAATATCGAAAGAGGAGTCACCATTCTTGGGGCCAGTATTACTTACCGTCACCTCGGCCCTGACGTTCAGTGTGGCATTGGGCAGACCTTTGTTATTGTAGTAAGAGAACACCGGATCGTATGAAGGCTTGTTCTGCCGGTTCTGCTTGCCGGCATAGACAACGCCCGTGAAAGCACTCCAGTCACCCTTCCAATAGCAGCGTACACCACCAGTATAGGCATTGAACGTTCCTTCGCCGGTAAGCGTACCTGTATGAGTGCCGCTGTAAGAACCATAGAAAGTACCTGTCTTGCCCTTGGGAACTATAAAGTTAGTGCTATTAGCCACATTTCCGGCAGTGCCGCCCTCATTGGCACCCCAGACCACACCGTTATCAAATTCTACTGTCTTGGGCAATCTGTCGTTGAACGACGAATGATTGGAGACAACCGTTCCCGCCTTAATAATCAGTTTAGGGAAGGTATTCAGCTGAGTACCCAGCTCCATAGAGCCCGCACCGCTCTTGACGAGTGTAGCGCCAGGACCCTTGATGCCCTTGTTGAAGATGATGCTCTTGCCAGAAGGCACATCGACTGTTGCCTCTCCGCTGATATTCAGCACCTGATCAGTGATGATGGTACCATTGGTGCGCAGAGTAGCGCCATCGTTCACATAGATGGGCTGCGAGGCATTACCAAGTGCGCCCCAGTCCTGTCCCTTAGTGTTGGCCAACATACCAACAACAAGAATACCTTTATTAATAGTGGTGGCACCCGTATGGTTCCAGTTGTTAAGGGTAACCGTGCCCTTGCCATTCTTAGTGATGGGGCCTCCGCCAACAATACTGTCGCCGCTCAGGGTATAGTTCTTTGTCTCGTTGTCGAAGGTTACCGACTTGGGGCTGACGGAGCCTTTAATCGTCAACGTAGTAGCTACAGCGTTATCGTTGAACACAACATCGTCACCGAATACTTGTTCGGTTTCCTTATCATCTGCAAGGAAGTTTGTGGATACAGCCTGCTGCCATGTGTTATTAGACGAAGTTCCGTTCCAAGTCACCAAACCAGCGGAACGCATTCCTTCTATAACAAGCAACAGTTTACCGTCTTCATACTTGAGAGAAGCCTTGACGGTATTGTCGATTCCCTCAAGCAGCAGGTCGGAGATATTGCCTGTCACACTACCGATAGTACCCAGTTCATAGGTTCCGGAAGCCAAGGTCTCTAAAGCATTGATCTGCAGAATGGGGGACTTATAGCGCGGACCGTAGTTCTTCCAAACTGGAGCCGTCTTGGCCTCAATCGTCAGGACGCTGGCGTTAATCTGGTCGACCTTTCCGTTGCTGGCATCCAACACGATGCGAGAGCCAAAGCCCAGCGAAAGTGTTGAAGCCGTGATAGCACCTACCTTATCCTGACCGCCAGGATAGATGGTAGCGTTATAGTCGGCCTTTATGCCGCCCAGGAACTTACCACCATCGGAGATGAGCGTTGTGTGACGATTCAGCCAAAGGGGAGATGCCTCTAACGTACCATCAAACCGAAGCGTGCCCTGCCATATATTGGTCTCGCCAGTATGTTTCTCCACTACGTTAGGCAGTTCCAACTCACCCTCACCCTGTTTCACCAAACGGGTAGCTCCCGAGAAAGCACCGCCAGTAAGCTTCGTCTTATAACTGATGATGGTACGCTCGGGCTGCTTGGGAGTCGATGCATTGGCAAAGATAGCGCCCGATTCATCGGGGGTACCGCCACTGCCCTTCACCCAGGCAGGAGCATTGACTGTTAATATATAAGGTGAAGCACCGTCCTGCACAACAATGGTCTTGTCCTCATAGCCAGATACCAGAAGGTGGTCGTCGGTTGTGGTAATAGAGCCACCATTCTGAACCTCTGTCCGACCCTCTAACGTCAGAGCCGGCGGACAGTTGGTAATCTCCTCCAGTTCACCAAGGAAGAAGCTGGGATGTGGTGGCTGGTTATAGCCCACCGACTGCCAAGTCATACCATTTCGATAGAGATGGTCGGCCCACAAGGTGGTAATGCCCCACTGCGAAGGATAGGAGGATATATAGATACGCAGTGAGCTGTTACCCTGACGAATAACCAATTCCTCGCGCCAGTCGCCGAGAATATCACCGAGGAAACTAGGGTTATTCTTGGAGGAGTTATTGAGGTTACCCTCACCTCCCCAACAACGGTCGTTAGCATAGGTACGGCCCGTGCCTACCTCCGCATGACCGGCATATTTGTAAACTACTGGAGCCCGCTCTTGGGCACCAGGAGAATCCATGAACTCGCTGAGCAGGTCACCATCCCAGTAAATGCGCATATTCCAATAGTCGTCTCCGTTCATGTGGGCGTCGCCCTCAATCACCTTGTCGCTGGCAAGACTAATCAGACCGCCTTGAGCTGAACGTCCTACGCCACCAGGATAGGTATTCTGGAAGTTACCGGCCATAGCACGTCCGTTGTCGCCGCCAGAACCATTCTGATAATAGACAGTCTGCGAGGCAGCATTGGTATAACAAACACCCGGCTTGTCACGTCCCTCCAGACAGACGAACTGCTCCAGCCCCCAACGGTAGGGGTCGAGGTCGCTACAATGAGCAGCATCGCCATGACCATAACCGGTTGTAGCCAATCCATAGCCAGTATCGTCTATCATCATGGAGCCGAAGATAATCTCGTCACGACCGTCCATATCGACATCTCCGATGGCAAAGTTGTGGAAACCGTTACCAAACCACGGAGAATTGCCTTCATAGCAGTTCCAACGCCAGCGTTGCGTCAGCTCATGAGTAGTAGGATTGACATCAAGGGCGCAGAACTTATGACGCGTATAGCAGCCACGACCCAAGAAAATGCTGGGGTTGCGACCGTCAAAGTAGGGAGCTCCGAAATAATGTTTCTGCATGCGGTGGCCAAGATCGCCCCATATACCAGCGTCGCCATAGTTTTCGTTCTTTTCAAACTGCGGCAGCGGATAGGCCATAGGAGTCCAATTCTCAGAGCCGTCCCAACCGTAAGGCTCACCCGTCTCACCATTGATATAAAGCAGGTACTCATTGCCAACGCCCATATACTCAGGGCGGTCACTGCCAAAACCGGCTGACATATTGCCAATCTTAATGGTCTTGCCCGTAGCCGTGTGGATAATCATATTGTCGGAACCGCGCATAATGCCTTCTGCCTTGCCATCCTGATCCCAGTCATAAAGTACAAGGTCGAATTGCTCATCTGGACCGGACATAAGGTTAGGTCCCATATCTATCCACCACAGGCGGGTGCCGTCCATTTTATAGCACTCATGCAGGTTGAAGTCAGTTTTGTTGGATGCCAAGCGCAGGTTGCCAGAGTCATTGCGGCGCTTGACGACAAACTCCATCTGACCGTCACCGTCAACATCGGCCACCGAGCAGTCGTTCAGAGAATAGGCTTCGACAGTGGCACCATTACGGTTCACCACCGGCTTGACGGGAATTTCCCAATACTGGTGGTTCCAAGGTTTGCACTCAGCAGCCAGTTCCATTTTCTCAACTCCCTTCACCACAGGCACCACCTTATAGATACTGCTCTTAGTTCCGCTATTGTCCTGGAAATTTGAAACCGTAAGATCGCTGGCAATCTTCGTACTGCCTCGATAGAGGTTGTACTTCGTGTCATAATACTCTGTGGGCAAAATTCTCCATGAAACGAAGATACCCGAACCCGTCATACCAAAACGGGAATCCTGTCCCGTCTTGTCACCTTGAGGAACAGCCACGAGTCCACGATCCAACTTGTCGATGACGCGCTGAGCGTTGGCACCGATGGTCATTAGCCCCAGAAGGAGCACCAATAATAATCTTCTCATTTGCCTTAGTTATTAGTTATCTTATTGTTTTATGGCTGCAAAGGTACGAACTTTTACCGCCATTACACCATCAATCTGCGATTTTCTTCCTGCAATTTTTGATTTTTACTTCTGTAATAGTTTGAATAATTGTATCTTTGCACACAAATTACAAACTAAGAACTGAACAAATCATGAAGATACTATTACTTACAGCACTGCTGACGGCTACCACTATGGCTGCTTCTGCACAGATTACCCCCATCAGCCAGATGGAGAAGCTGGACCGCGGACTCGTCGCTATACCCATGTCAGCCACTAAGAACTTCGTCTCATGGCGTTTCTTAGGCAGCGACAGTGAAAGCGCTACACTCTTCGACATCATCCGCGACGGCAAGACCATTGCCGAGAATGTTAAAGTAACCAACTACACTGACAACGGCGGCTCAGCCACCTCGGAATACCAGATTGTGACAAAGGTGAACGGGGAGGTTACGGAGACATCAAAGGCTATAAAGCCGTGGGGGAACATTTATCTGGAGGTAAAACTGCAGCGGCCTTCAGATGGCAAGACGAAACCTTACAAGACAAGCAACACCATTAACAAAGTGAAGGTGGAGGAGAACTATCCCGATGGTCAGGATTATTCCTACACGCCCAACGATTGCTCTGTAGGCGATGTGGACGGCGACGGGCAATACGAATTGTTTGTGAAGTGGGACCCTTCGAATTCCAGGGACAATTCACATAACGGTGTTACAGGCAACGTTATCATCGACTGTTACCGTTTGGATGGAACTCTTCTCTGGCGCGTCGATTTAGGGAAGAACATCCGTGCCGGCGCCCATTACACGCAATTCCAGGTCTACGACTACGACGGTGACGGAAAGGCGGAAATGATGTGCAAGACGGCTCCGGGTTCGAAAGACGGTAAGGGAAACTACGTGAACCAGGCTGCTACTGATGATAAGATTAAGATTGCCGACAATAGCAAGGATTGGGTAACAGAAGGCTCTGGTCGCATCAATGGCGGTCACGAGTACCTGACGGTATTCAATGGGGAAACTGGTGAAGCAATCCATACCATCGCCTATTATCCCAACCGCAATGCCAAATGTGAATTAAGCGAGGCAGAAGGTTCCTATAACTGGGATTCAAGATCAGGTAAGAGCGACAAAGGTAGTTACGGCAATCGAGGCGAACGCTACCTCGCTGCCACCGCTTATCTGGACGGCCCAGAAGAAAAACCCAGCGGTATTTTCTGTCGCGGCTATTATAGCTATGCCTACGTCTGGGCGGTGGATTTCGATGGACAGCAACTGCACCCACGCTGGCTTCACGCTTCGACAACAACAAGCAGCTACAGCGTAACCACCTGGGACGCCAACGGCAAAGCATCAATAAAGAACTATAGCGGCTGTAAGCCAACCAGCGGTAGCGGTAGTGGAACCATGATGCAGAACGGTAATCATAACATGAGCATAGCTGACGTCGACGGTGACGGCAGCGATGAGATTATCTGGGGAGCAGCAGGCTGTGACCACGATGGCCGTTTGCTCTACGGCACAGGCTTCGGACACGGTGATGCCATTCATTTGGGCGACCTCGACCCTGACCGTCCCGGACTGGAAGTATTTGACGTGCATGAAGAGAAAGGTACATACGCGTGGGATATTCATGATGCAGCCACTGGCGAGATCATATCCAAGGGCGGACAGAGCGGACAAGACAATGGACGCGGCTGCGCTGCCGACATTGTAGCTGGCAGCAGAGGTTATGAGTTCTGGTCTGCTTACGGTGGCTTTGACAGTGGCTCACGGAACCAGAATCCATTCAATGTTCAGACAAGCAAAGAAGTGGGCACCAATAAACCTTCCATGAACTTCCGCATCTACTGGGACGGGGACTTGCAGGATGAACTGCTCGACGGCACCACTATCTCAAAATACAATGGTTCGACACTCGGAGTCAATGGAAAACCTATTGGAAACCTCGGCAGTCCGTCATCGTGCAATAGTACAAAGTCTACGCCTTGCCTGTCGGTTGACCTCTTTGGCGACTGGCGGGAGGAAGTGATACTGTGGAGTACCAAAGACAATGCAACCCTGAACATCTACACCACTACAACAACTTCTAAATACCGTGTACCAACGCTGATGCACGACCACACCTACCGCATGGGTATTGCCTGGCAGAATACTGCTTATAACCAGCCACCCCATCTCGGTTACTACCTGCCCGACTACATCGACGGCAAGTTGACGAACAATGTTCAGTCTGTTGCGACTCAGCCACAACAAACAAAACAAGTGTTCGACCTGCTAGGCAGAAAACTCAACAGCCTGAAACCCGGCCTCAACATCATCCGCGAGGGCGGAAAAACCAAGAAGGTATTTTTCTAAAAAACTACTTCGAATACATCAGGCAGCCGTCGGGGGTAACTCCGGCGGCGCTTATTTTGATGCGCGTCTCCTTGCTATTATTATAAAAGGTGGCAGTAAAACGGCCGTTTTCATCGCTCCGCGCATTGGGGTTCCAATAGAGGGTGCGCCGATAGTCAACGGGAGTCTCTCCAAGCGGACGACGACTATAGTCGGGCTGATAGAACTCTGCCGGCTCATTCATACCGTGCAGGTAGATATGACGGTCCCTATAAACTACCTGTACGCCATCGTTGGCAATGGGTTCCATCTCCACCGTAGCATCTGCCAAATAGATGCTGCGCACCATCGTGGAATCCTCATTGCGCGGCTCATAGTCGCTGAAGATACGGATATTCTGCAGTCGTCCGAGCTTCAGGTTATTATAGAGAGCAGCAGCGGCACGTGTCTTTTCCCTATTCTGGGCAGCCTCGGCCATTTCTTCACTTAAATTCCCCGTGAAGTCGTAGTTACGCCAATAGGTCTGTCCATTCAGTCGTCCATCCACATTGAAGTGTACGGGAAGTCCCATATTACCAAAAACAAACTTCGCCACCTGCAAGGGGAACTGACGCATATCATACTTACCAAACGAAAGACCATAGTCCGTCAGGTCGTTATACAGGTCATAGGCATCACGGACAAAAGCGGGTTTGTTCCAGTCAACAGCCCTACGACCACGGCGCCGTCCCTGTACGTTGACATTGCCGAGCTGATGGACGTCGTTCTCCATCGACAGTTCCGACAGCGAGTCTTCATCAATCGTCACCTCCCACTCTGGAGCATGATTCTCATAGAAGTTGTACTTATGGGTAAAGACAGGATAAGGCATATCGCGCTTCACATAATAGTCGGCAAAAGCATCCTCTCGGAACACCAACGCATCGCTACGCGACGCCATAGACTTCTTCAGCGAGTCCTTCTCCTTATATGCTTTCAGGTTCATGAAGGTAGCACCGTAGAAAGGCGGTATCTGAAACTGGAAACGTCCGCCGTCCTGCGTCATCTGTGTACCGCCGGCAATCTCGTCGCCCATCATGATTTCAGCCTCCACCATCACCTCATGCTTCAGTCCGCCGTGATTGACGCCAAACTCTTCATTGGCATACGACAAACTACCGTATTCAATAGAAGAAATATCATCGGGAGACATTCCTCCTGTTCCAACCTCATCGGTTGAAATCAAGCCAGACTCCTCTTTCTCTGCCCACGGGTCTTCATCCACAATGGCCGAAGGCGACTTCGTACCTACCCTACCCATATTGTTCTGCCAGGATGGTATTTCCTCTGGTTCCACATTATGAATACCCAGCATTTTATAGACAGCACCACTAACCGTCATCGTCTTCTCCGGTTCATAGCGCATCTTCCGGGCTGTATCGTTCAACTCCTCCCAGTTATATTTGCGCCAACCCTGCACCATTAGCAATAAGTCGAGGTGACGGCGGTGCAGGTCGTCGTTACTTTCAAAATAGTAGGCTGGTTTGGCAATAAAACCGCGCAACTCACTGCTCAGCAACAAATCGGTCATCACGTTACCATCATTGTAGGTAGGCTCATCGGTACGGGTATCACGCACGGAAATAGAGAAGGTAGTCTCGGGCACCGGCAGTTGCATATCGACACTGATCTGCTCATAAGGCTCATAAGTCTTGGTAGGACTCATGGGCTCAACGGGCGTGATGAAGCCAATGGGACTGTTAGGACTACTGGGAACACTGGAGACAAAAAACAAGCGGTCAGCCAGAATATGACCATCGTTATCAAATATGGTCAGATTGTTGACACCCACGGGCAGACTGTCCTTCGGCAGAGAAACACTGATGGTGGCATCGCCAGCTAACGCCATCTCTTCGAAATGCTTCAGCACACCGCGGCAGAGCACCGAATAGGCATATTGTCCCGTTGGCGGCAATCCCTTGGAGGCAATCTTTACATGATCGCCGTCAAGAGTAAGCACTAACCCACTCTTCTCGGCCTTAGGCAGATGAAACGAATATTGCTTCCCACGCCAAGTAAACTCCGTCTTCATGCGTTTGCCATCAGGAGTTACTTCGAAAACGCCTCGTCCCATGTGCGAAGTAGCGACATCGCCGATTTTCCGGTCACCCTGAAAGAGGGTTCCCTTGATGTCGACCGCCTCACCTAACTGGTCAACTACTTCGAAGGCCACTCGACTCTGCAGTCCTTCCACCAAATGTCCTCCTTCTGGAAAGAATGTTACAAAGAGTTCCTCCTTCTTCGGCTTCTGTATACGGGTTTTCGGACGCTGATACATTCTTCGGGCATCGTAGTCGCCCGCAGTCTCCGGCTTACTATATATAGGTAACACGCGTGAATAGAGACCGTCCCATATACGGTAGTAGTCTTCCGCCATCTGACGGTTGTAGAACAACCAAGTTTCTTGTTTGGTGTACATATGCTCACTGACGCCGA
>JAEEGI010002854.1_pt1 | contig 41737 bp, 27 predicted proteins | sample 8958751 | NCBI WGS metagenome assembly JAEEGI01 (sample SAMN16246545, study PRJNA631951) | gut metagenome | biome: gut microbiome; feature: rumen; material: KS-attached | host: Bos | place: Iran: Karaj | collected 2018-10 | reverse complement strand
GCAGCAACATCATGTGGCGTTCGACCTTCGGTTGGTCATCGCGTGCCACCAAGCGCTACCAGCATGTTGATCAGAAGGAGTATGTTCAGCTCGTGTATGAGGCCCTGCGCAACGAGGCTATCGACAACGGTAATAGCTGGAAAGAAGCCGAGGCTATCGCTCGTGGCAAACTGAGCAGCACCCTGGGTGGCGAGCAGTACAACCCGTTCAAGAACTACAGCTGGGATCAGCTTATCGACCCCGCTACCGGTTATGTTCGCACCGACGCCAAGAGCGCCTGGGACGAGGACTGGTATGACAGCGTAATCCGCAACAATGCCTTCCGTCACGAGCACCAGTTGCAGGTGACCGGTGGTAGCGAGCACGCACAGTACCTGATGTCGTTGAGCTACTTGAACGAGGACGGTATCCTGAAGACCACCAACTATGAGCGTTACACCGGCCGTGCCAACATCACCAGCCAAATCACCGACTGGTTGGGCGCCAACATCAATGTTTCGCTGGCTCACGCTATGCAGAACTTCAGTGACTATGACGGTACCAGCACCTCTAACCCCTGGTACACTGCACAGTTCATCAACCCGCTGCTGCCCGTTTACCTGAAGGATATCGAAGGTAAAACCGTATATGACGCTGACGGTAACATCCAGTATGACTGGGGTGAGGCAACTCCCAACGGTACCCGTCCCGGTTCGATGACCGACTTCTCGTCACTGGGTATGCTGATGCTCGATAAGGCTTATGCTAAACGCGACGTAGCTGGTCTGCGCACCGGTCTGGTGCTGGGTAGCGACCTGGCCAAGTACGGCTGGCGTCAAGGCCTCAAGCTGGCTGCCAACTTCAGCATGGACTATCAGAACCGCAACAACACCAACTACATGAACTCTCAGCACGGTAACCAGGCTAACGCCGGTGGTCTGCTGGAGAAGTATAACCGCCGCATCCAGAGCTACACCTTCAACCAGTTGCTGACCTGGGACCGCACCTTCGGTGACCACACCATCGGCCTGTTGGCTGGTCATGAGTGGTATGCTTATGAATTCAACTATCTGGTAGCAGGCAAGACCAACCTCGTGGACGGTATCTACGAGCTGCGTCCCGCCACCACCCTGCTGGAGGCTGACTCCTACACCGACAAGTATCGCATCGATTCTTACTTCGGCCGTATCAACTACAACTATGGTGGCCGTTACTTCCTGAGCGGTTCGCTCCGTCAGGATGCTTCATCGCGCTTCCACCCCAATCACAACAAGGGCATCTTCTGGAGTGTTGGTGCCAACTGGCGTGTATCGGGCGAGAAGTTCATGCAGAACGTGGGTTGGATCAACAACCTGTCGGTTAAGGCCAGCTTTGGTGAGCAGGGTAACGATATGCTGCAGACCTATTATGCTTGGCAGTCACTGTATGACCTGAGCTACAGCAACGCTACAAACATCGGTGCGCTGATTGCTTCGCTTGAGAACCAGGAAGTATCTTGGGAGAAGAGCCAGAACTTCAATGCTGGCTTCGATGCCATCCTGTTCAACCACCGCATGCAGTTGAACGTTGACTTCTACAACCGTCTGACCAAGAACATGCTGCTTAACCGCCCGATGGCATTGTCGACCGGTTTCAGCGGCTTCATGGACAACGTGGGCGACATGCGCAACCGCGGTGTCGAGGCTTCGCTGCGCATCACCCCCGTCCGCACTGCCGACTTTGAGTGGAACATCACCATGATTGGTACCCACAACAAGAACAAGGTCATCAAGTTGACCAAGGAGGCTCCTGAGCTGGTCAGCGGTGTTCGCGTGATCAAGGAAGGTATGCCCATCTATACCTATTATATGCCTAAGAGTGCCGGTGTTGACCCCTCGAACGGTCATTCACTGTACTGGGCCTATGAGAAGGACGATGAAGGCAACATGAAGCCTGGTACCGAGTACATCACCGACAGCTACTCGATTGCTAACACCTGCAAGTACTACCAGGGCAGCCGTCAGCCGGACATCTTTGGTTCGCTGGGCACCGACTTCTCTTGGAAGGGTCTGACCCTGAGCGTGCTGACCACCTATTCGCTGGGTGGCAAGGTATTTGACGGCCTGTATCAGAGCGACATGAACCTGTGGTACCTGAGCTCGACCTGGAACAAGAACATGATGCGCCGTTGGCAGAAGCCCGGTGACGTGACCGACGTTCCCCGCTCAACTATTGCCGAGTCGATTGCTAACACCGATCGCTTCCTGATCGATGCCAGCTACTTCGCTATCAAGAACATCACCCTGGCTTACGCTCTGCCCATGAGCTGGATCAGCAAGCTGGGTATGACCGGTGCCCGTATCTTCGGTTCGGTCGACAACCTGGCCCTCTTCACCCACCTCGACGGTTTGGATCCCCAGTACAACTTCAGTGGTGGTACCGACTATGATTACAGCCCCAACAGGACCTACACCGTAGGTATCGAGCTGAACTTCGGCAAGACCTATGCCGCACCCGCTCCCGCCGTTAACGTGAATGCACTGAACGGCCAGATCAACGACCTGCGCGCTCAGCTCGCCGAGGCCCAGGGTGTTGCTGCCGACGCCAACAGCCGTCTGGCTCAGCTGCAGGGTGACCTCGACGCCGCTAACCGCGCTCTGGCCAACTGCCGCAACGACCTGAATGCTGCCAAGAATGCCGCTCCCAAGGTGGTAGACAACAGCAAGCAGTACATGAACATCCTGGTTCACTTCCCCAAGAGTGGCACCGCTATCACCGCCGACCAGCGTGCTAACGTTGAGCGCGTGGCTGCTTACCTGAAGAGCCATCCCGAGGCCACCTGCGTCATCAAGGGTTATGCTTCGCCCGAGGGCAAGGAAGAGGTGAACATCAAGCTCGCTAACGGCCGTGCTGCTAGCGTGAAGGACATGCTCGTCAAGAAGTATGGTATCGCTGCCAACCGCATCAACGCTGCTGGCCAGGGTATCAGCAACATGTTTGACGAATTGAGCTGGAACCGTGTTTCCATCTGCGAGATCATCGTGAAGTAAGATTAATTAAGTTTAAAGTTTAGAGTTTAGAGTTTAAAGTGGCTTAAGTTACTAAAAACTAAGGACTTAAGACTTACAACTAAAACAACGATATAAATATGAAAAAGATATTTAAATATTTGTTTATTGGGATGTTCGGCATGCTCGTTCTTTCATCCTGCGACAGCAAGATGCTGGAGACACAGCCCACCGACTCCATGTCGGGTTCTACCTTCATGAGCGACGCTACCAAGGCGTTGATTCCCCTGAACGGTATCTACCGCTCGATGTACACTGCCGGTTGGTCCACCACCGGTAATACCCACCAGTGCTTCGGTATCAGTGCCTATAACCTGATGGCCGAGGTGATGGGTGACGACTTCATCATGGGTGCCCAGGGCTCAGGTTGGTTCTGGTTCGACGCTGCTTATAATGTAAAGGGCCGTTACACCAGCAGTTCATGGCGCAGCTATGACCTGTGGATGGCCTACTACACCTGGATTGCCAATGCCAACTACATCATCGCCGCCGAGGGAACCATGGGTGGTTCTGCCGAGGATGTAGCCTATGTAATCGGTCAGGCTTATGCCATCCGTGCCTACAGCTACTTCATGCTTGCACAGACGTTTGCCCGCAACTACAACTTCAGCGACGATCCTTGTGTGCCCATCTACGTTGAGCCTACTATGACCACCACGACCGGTCAGAAACGCTCGAGCGTTGCCGAGGTTTACACTCAGATCGACAGCGACATCAACAAGGCCCTCGAACTGCTGGCCAAGTCGCCCGCCCAGCGTCATCCCAGCCACATGAGCTATGCCGTGGCTCTGGGTATCAAGTCCCGTATCGCCCTCGTCGAGGAGAAGTGGGACGACGCCCTGGACGCTGCCAAGAAGGCTATCGCTGCCAGTGGCAAGAGCATTCAGTCTATCGACCCCTCTGCATTTGCTCCCAACAAGGCTAACTTCATCAACTCGGTTGGTCAGGGCAACGTGATGTGGGGTGCTCAGATCGTGAGCGACCAGGCCGGTATGTATGCTTCGTTGATGACCCACATGAGTGGTACTGCCCCCTATGGTCAGCGTGCTCCCAAGCAGATTTCGTCTTGGCTGTATAGCAAGATGAAAACCAGCGATGCACGCCGTGCATGGTGGAATCCTGCCGAGAACTACCTGCAGAAGAAGTTTGAATTCTCCAACGAGCAGACCTGGGAAGCCGACTACGTCTGGATGCGTGTTGAGGAGATGTACCTCAATGCCGCCGAGGCCGCTTGCCACAAGGGTGATGACGCCACTGCCAAGCAGTACCTGATGGCTCTGATGGCAAAGCGTGATGCTAATTACACCACCGAGAAGAGTGGTAACGCTCTGGAAACCATCACGACCAACGAAACTGGTTCGCTGCTTGAGGAAATCCTCATCCAGCGTCGTCTGGAGCTGTGGGGCGAGGATGGCCGCATCTACACCATCCGTCGCTTGCACCAGGGCTTCGTTCGTCCCAGCTCGTATGGCTGGCCCGATGGTCTGTTGCTGCCCACTCACTCCTTGGCTATGGTTGATCCCACCAGCTACCTGTGGGTACTGACGATTCCTCAGGCCGAGTTTGACGGCAATGTGAACTTGGATGTATCTAAGGATCAGAACCCCGTGGGTGACTATCCCGAGTAAAGAATGTTTAATCACATTAACTAATTGAATATTATGAAATTAGGTAAATATATTTTAGGATTGGCAATTGTTGCTGCTGGCTTGACCAGCTGCGATACCGACAATATCGGCGCCATCTACGAGCCCAAGGTGGAGAACATCAGTTTCATGGTGGAGGAGCAGAGCACTCTCACCAAGGAAGCCAATATCGAGGTGCCTGTTGCCATTACCCGTGCTAAGACCAATAGCGCTTATACTGCCAATGTTACCTTGAGTGATCAATCTGAGGGTATGACCCTGAAGAGCAATCAGGTAACTTTCGCCCAGGGTGAGGGTATTGCCTATGCCACTGTTGTGGTTAGCAATATGCAGCCCGGTACTCGTTACAAAGGTACTGTCACGCTGTCGAGCACCGATGCCGCAACCGTCAACGAGGAGTTTGGTGAGCAGATCACCGCTACCAATGTTCTCGTACAATGTGACTACAACTGGATTGATGCCGGTAAGTGCCACTTTATTGACTATAACTGGGAAGATGGCTGGGAGGCTGACGTTCCTGTAATCAATGCAGAGCGCACCAACATCTATCGCATCGTTGATCCTTGCCAGGTTATCTATGGTGACGCCAACGGTACCTACTTTGAGTTCAGACTCAACGACGATGGCAGCATCACTGTTCCCGAGGGTTACTGGAACCTCAACTACTGGGGCTACAGGTGCTACTATGATACCGAGAACTATATGGACTACTGCTTCATCGATCAGGATGGTGATACCTATGACGTGAACCACCTGCTCGTGAACGGCAGCAACCTGTACCTTGGTCGCTTCATCTTCACCTATCCGCTGTAATCAGTTGATAAGTTCTTAAACAGAACATAAATCCACATCGCAAGGGTGGGCGCTCCCGCAAGGGAAAAGCGCCCACCCTTCGTTATTATCTATTAATGCGACTACGATGATAATCAAGCGTTGATACACAATCCATCCGCCTTGAGGGTGCGACATAATTCGCCTCAGTATTTTCAATCGGCCTATCGGCCGAAAAATTAAACAAAATTATTAATTTAAATAATATTTATTTTTATACAAATTTTTGTTTAATTTCTCCGTGCGAAGCACGGACACCCTAATACAAGCTTGATTCACGACACACCGCCTGATTCAATGGCAACTAAATACTAATGGCCGGTTTTTTTAGCGGGCAACTATGAAAAAAAAGTCTTTTTTTGAAACTTTTTGGGGGGCTCGTGCGTCTATAGTATAGAAACTAACAATTAATCATTGGATAAGATATGAAAAAGGTATTGGTAATGAGCCTCTTGGCTCTGGTGGTGATGACGATGTCGTCATGCCTGCGTGTAAAAATTGACGGTAAGGATTGGAATTTTGGCGGTCACACCAACGACACGCCCACCCAGGTGCATCAGGTGGGCCAGGTAACGTCGATGGATGCGTTTGATGTGGTAGATGTAGTAGGTCCCTTCAATGTCATCTTTGAGCAGGGCGAGAGTCACAGCGTGCGTGTCGAGGGCACGCCCGAGCAGCTCGGCAAGATGACCATCTATGTCAAGGATGGTGACTTGACCATTGACCAGCGCAAGAATGAATCTGGCGACACGTTTAAGGGCTTGCAGATTTTTGTCACCTCGCCCATGGTTGGCGCCCTTGAGCTGGCAGGCTCAGGAAAAATCTCGGCACCCAAAGCCTTGACCGTGAACGATATCAGATTGGAAATTGCCGGTTCGGGCGACATCACACTCGCGCAGCTCTCCAGCAAGAATCTGTACCTGGAGATTGCCGGCTCGGGTGACATCACCCTGGGCACAGTACAGGCCAATGAGGTAAAGAGTGAAATTGCAGGCTCGGGTGATATCGAGGTGGCTAGTCTTGTCTGCAAGAACGTGAAAAACGAGATTGCCGGCTCGGGCAATATCACACTCAGCAACCTCAACGTTGACCATGTCAAGAGCGATATTGCCGGCTCGGGTGACGTCATCCTGCGCGGCAAGGTGGGCTCCCACGACGAGGATATCGCAGGCAGTGGCAAGGTAGATGTCTCAGGCCTGAAGAATTAACAGTTAATAGTTAACAGTGAAGAGTTAATAGTTATGAGTTGCATTAGGACGAAAGTCACTTCTCTCTCCTAACTCCTAACTCCTAACTTCTAACTTCTAACTGTTCACTATTCACTTTTCACTCCTAACTGAAGAAGCATCTCGGCGGTAGTGCTGTGGCGCTTGCCGTTGAGGTCACTAAGATAGGCGTTCACGTCGGTGGGCGCCATTTTTCGTGCGTTGTTGAAGCGTTCGGGGCGTGTGATGCGGGTAAACACCACGCGCTGGATGTCGTTCTTGTGGCAGTGGCCCATGCTATAGCCCATCTGCTCGGGGTGCTTGCCGGGGCCGTTCGAGGACCAATAGGTGACCGTGTCGCCCTCACAGCCCAAGTAGATGACGCTGTGACCGGCCTCCTGGTCGGCGGTCTTGTCATCGTTGCAGCCGATGATGGCGCCGCTGTCGCTGCCGCGGCTCTCGTTGCGGTTCCAAAAGATTTTCATCAGGTCGCCAGGCACGGCGCGCGTCCAGATGTCGAGCATACACCACTCATCGTCGGTGAGATAACGCTCATCGGGCATTTCCTTGTTGCGTTCGCTTTTGGCACCGCGATATGCGGTAAAACTGTAGCCTGCACCCAGTTCGCGTACAAGCACGCCCAGTCCGGGTCCGTTGGCATTGGCGCGTCCCCAGAAACCCACGCCGTCGTCCTGCCCCACCCCGTCGGGGTTAAATGCATCGGCGATGCCTACGCGGGGTTTCATGTTCACCCACGCTTCGCGCTTGATTTTGTGCTTGGTGTCCCAGATGAGCAGGGCCTTGATGATGACCGAGTAGGTCGCGCTCGAGCAGAACGACGGCTGCGCCAGCATCGGGTCAAACCGCGGCCGCTCGTCGCCTAGCGACATCTGGTAAGCTTCGTGCAGGCCCCGCCAGGTCGTCTTGGCAAATAAGTCGTTGGGACGCCCGCCCGTGTAGTAGCCTCCCCTATCGGGGAACGAGTCGATAGCGGCGAGCACCGCCTGTTGCCACCGCTCGTTCACCTTGTCGCCAGCGGTGGCCGTGCCAGCCAGGCACAATAGTGCCAAAACCGCAAAAAACGCCCTTTTCATCGACGATTTTTACTCTTCTTCGTATCGTGCTGCCACTACGTCCCAGTCGATAATCTGCCACAGGGCGGCCAGATGGTCGGGGCGGCGGTTCTGGTAGTCGAGGTAGTAGGCGTGCTCCCACACGTCCATCGTCAGCAGCGGACGCAGGCCATGCTGGATGGGGTTGGCTGCGTTGGGCTCTTGTGAAATCCTCAGGTTGCCATTGGCGTCGGCGCTGAGCCAAACCCATCCCGAACCAAATAGCGTTGCCCCTGCTCCAGCAAAAGTCTTCTTGAAATCCTCAAACGACCCGAATTCCTCGTTGATGGCCTGAGCCAGGCGTCCCGTGGGCGCGTTGTCGGCCTTTGGAGCCATAAACTGTGAGAAATACAGGTTATGGTTCAGGATTTGTCCAGCGTTGTTGAGCATGCCGCCTTGTGCGTTAAGCACCACTTCCTCAAGGGCTTTGCCTTCCAAGCCACTGCCGGGTAACGCAGCATTCAAGTTGTTCACGTAGGCCGCCAAGTGCTTGCCATGGTGGAAAGCCAGCGTGTTGGCACTGATAATCGGCTCCAGAGCGTCGGGAGCATAGGGCAAAGTCATCAATTCAAACTTCCCTTCTACAGGCATTGTCTGCTTCATCATCATAATTATTTAAGAGATTTATAATTTGTTCACTAGGGGCAAAGGTAGTGACAAATCTTGATTCTGGGATGGGAAGGGCTACGGTTTTTTGAAAAAGTTATACCTTTGCAGTCATGATATTTAGCCATGAAATGAATGGACCGACGCTCTATGTGAGCGATCTAGACGGGACCTTGCTGGGCGAGGACTCGCAGCTGTCGGCTGTGACTGTAGCCACGCTCAACCGCATCATCGAGGAATTGGGCGGCCTGTTTACCGTTGCCACGGCTCGCACGCCGGCTACGGTGGTGCCGCTGATGCAAGAGGTGCATGCACGGCTGCCGTTCATCGTCATCGGCGGCTCGGCCATGTGGAATCCCGTGACGGGCAGCTATGAACATACGCGAGGCATCGACGACATGACGGTCAATGTCGTGGCCGACGTGTTTGACCGCCGTGGGGCTCACCCGTTTATCTATCGCCGCCATGGCAGCAGCCTGCTGCACACCCACCACTATGGTCCACTGTCGCCCCAGGAGGAGAGGTTTATCGCTGCGCGTCAGCAACTCCCCTTGAAGAAGTTCTTTCTCGACGATCGTGAATACCGCCACAGCGATGACGAGGCGCTCCTCATCTTCTCGATGAACAAATATGCTGTGCTCAAAGCCATTGCGGGCGACCTCAAGGCATCGGTTCCCACCTGCTCGGTGATGCTGTATCACGACATCTTTGACGAGAGCGAGGGCTACCTCGAGATTTTCACTGCCGGCACCAGCAAGGCGGGCGCTATCGCCGAGTTAGCCCGCGAGGTGGGCGCCAGGCGTGTGGTGGTCTTCGGTGACAACCGCAACGACATCGCCATGATGCAGGCCGCCGACCACAGCGTCGCCGTGGGCAATGCCTTCCCCGAGGTCAAAGCCGCAGCCAGCGAGGTCATCGGCCCCAACACCGCCGACAGCGTCCCCCGCTGGATCGAGGCAGACCTCATTCAATCCTAAATATTTGTCCAATTCACAGGATTTCTATAACTTTGCCCTCCGTTAACATCAATCCGCATGTCTAGTATTGAACAAAATCAGAATGACAACAATCCCATCTTGAAAGCTGTAACAGCTATCAAGACAGCTATCTTGCAGGGGCAATACGAAGCGGCTAAGGATGTTAATCGGGTGCAACTGGCACTCTATTATGCGATAGGCCGTTATCTTGCATTGAACACACGCAAGGGTGTTTGGGGAACAGGTGCTCTTCAGGCCATTAGTGGTCGATTGCGCAAGGATCTGCCTGGTCTAAGGGGATTTTCTGTATCAAGTTTAAAAAATATGCGACTGTTCTATGAGGAATGGAGCTTTCTTGATACACATTCGCCAATTGCAATTGGCGAAAATCAAGAGCCTGGTAATCAGCAATTTATTAATTCGCCAATTGCAATTGGCGAATTAGACCAAGATGAGTCAGACAGTATTATAGACATAGACTATAGTCTGCAAGTGCTTGTAACGGGAGATTTTCCGGTTGAGGATTTTTTCAGAGTACCGTTCACTCATCACATAAGAATTATCGAAGGAATAAAAGATTTATCATCTAGATATTATTATTTACATCGAACTGTCGAGGAACATCTTTCGGCAGATAAATTGGGTCAACTCATTAAGGAATTGGCTCACGAACATCAATCACTGATACCCAACAACTTTGGCCAAACGATTCATAATACAACAGAGGCACGCAAGGCCGTGATGATGTTTAAAGACGAATACTTGCTCAATTTTATCAATGTGGAGGAGATTGGTGAACGAGAATCTATTGATGTTGATGAACGTGTTGTAGAACAACAGATTATTCAGAACATCAAGGAATTTATCATGACCTTTGGCAATGATTTTGCTTTCATCGGTAATCAGTATCATCTTGAGGCTTATGGCATTGAGCAGTTTCCTGATTTGCTGTTTTTTAACCGAGAATTAAATGCTCTTGTAGTGATTGAACTCAAGACCGGAGCATTCAAGACCTCATACCTCGGTCAATTGATGGGATACTTAAGCATTCTTGATGCGAAAGTGAAAAAACCTCACGAGAATCCGTCTATAGGAATAGTGCTTTGTAAAAGTGCCGACCATGATTTTGTTGAATTTGTGATACGGGACTATAGCAAGCCGATGGGTGTAGCGACATACACAACCAACAAGGATATGCCTGATCGTTTCCGCAAGGCATTACCCGATATTGAAGAACTTAAAAGATTACTGTAGATCGCATGGCAAATCTGCGTAACATATATGACTCGCGTCGCATCTGGAAGGTGGTGTTCCTGGCCATCTCGCTGGTGCTGGTGGCATTGTTCCTTTACATCTCCAACAATCTGGTGAAGGATCTTGCCGTGCAGGAACGCGAGCGCATGGAGATTTGGGCCGATGCGACCCAGGAATTGGCGACGATGGGCAGCGAAAGCGGCGATAATGGTGCCAGTGCCACCGACGTTGACTTCCTGCTGAGCATCATCGAGGCCAACCACAACATCCCCGTGCTGCTGGTCGATGACAAGGATAACATCCTGTTGCACCGCAACTTCCGCCTGCCTGAGCCCGAGGATAGTCTGGCGTTTGAAATCTCGCCTACTAACCTCGAATACCTCAACAAGAAACTGCGTCACCTCAAGAACAGCGAGAACAAGATTGACATCCAGATTGATAAGAGCACCACGCAGTACCTCTACTACGAGGACTCGACGCTGCTGCGCCGTCTGGCCTATTTCCCTTACATCCAGCTGGCTGTGCTCATCCTGTTCTTTGCCATCGCCTATTTTGCGCTCATGAGCATCAAGCGTGCCGAGCAGAACAAGGTGTGGGTGGGCCTCTCGAAGGAGACCGCGCACCAGCTGGGCACCCCCATTTCATCGTTGATGGCATGGATGCAGCTGCTCGAGTCGATGGGTGTGGACAAGAGCATCGTCACCGATATGGACAAGGATGTGAAGCGTCTCTCGACCATTGCCGACCGCTTCTCCAAGATCGGCTCCATGCCCGACAAGGAGCTCGTCCCCATCAACGAGGCGGTGACCAGCAGCCTGGAGTATATGCGCGCCCGCATTCCCAAGCGCGTGAGTCTCTATATCCACACCAACGACCAGACCAACAACGGCGTGCTGCTGAGCCAGACGCTGTTTGCCTGGGTGATGGAGAACCTGACCAAGAATGCCGTCGATGCCATGGATGGCGAGGGACGTTTGGACATCACCGTCGAGGACAGCCCCAACAACGTCGTTATCCTGGTCAAGGACACCGGCAAGGGCATCGCCCGCAAGAACTTCAAGAATGTCTTCAATCCCGGCTTCACCACCAAAAAGCGCGGCTGGGGCTTGGGACTGACGCTCGTCAAGCGCATTATCGAGGAATACCACAACGGCCAGATCTATATCAAGGAGTCGGAGGTGGGCAAGGGTACCACATTTGGCATCGAACTTCCTAAAATCAAGTCAGAATCATGAAAACGCCAGGAAATACCACATCGCGCATCACCATGCTGGGCACGGGCAATGCCATGTGCGTCAACTGCTACAATACCTGCTTCTATCTGCGCACGGCGCGTGGCGGTATGCTGGTAGACGGTGGTGGCGGCAACGGCATCCTGGTACAGTTGCTAAAGGCCAGAATCCCCTTCGAGGGCATCCGCCACATGTTTGTGACCCATAGCCACACCGACCACATCATGGGTGCCATCTGGATGATTCGCAAGATTTCTCCCATGATTTTCAAGGGCAAGCACAAGGGGCCGTTCACCATCTACTGCAACAACGAGGTTCGTCATGCGCTCGAGACGATGGCCCGACTGATGATTCCCGCCAAAATTTTGAATTCCCTGGGCTCATCTGTCATCCTGCGCGAGGTGCAGGATGGCGAGCAGGTCGATATCGATGACATGAAGGTCACTTTCTTTGACATCGGTTCGACCAATTTCAAGCAATTTGGTTTCCAGGCCGTTTTGCCCGACGGACAGCGCCTGGTGTGCCTGGGCGACGAGCCCTATAGCATGCATTGCGAGCCCTATGCCCGCGATTGCGACTGGCTGATGTGCGAGGCCTTCTGCCTGTACAAGGACCGTTTCGTGTTCAACCCCTACGAGAAGAACCACAGCACCGCCCTCGATGCCGGTATGCTGGCCCAGGAGCTGAATGTCAAGAACCTGGTGCTCTATCACACAGAGGATACGCATCTCAATACACGTGCCGCCACCTTCGCTGCCGAGGCCGCCCAGTACTTCAAGGGCCGCATCCTTGTCCCTGCCGACCTCGAGTCATTTGACCTGGCTATTGATGCCGTAAATACTGACAAGTTATCATGAAAGGACGTTGGATATATTGGTTGATGACGGTTGCCGTGGGCGCTCTGCTCGTGGCCTGTGCCAGCATCGGGTCGCCCGAGGGCGGTCCGCGCGACTACACGCCGCCCCAGGTGGTAAAGACTACGCCTGCTCCCGGTTCGGTCAATTTCAATGGCAACAAGGTCGAAATCGTTTTTGACGAAATCGTCAACCTCAAGGACCAGCAGAAGAAGGTCATCATCTCGCCGGCTCCCCGCACCATGCCGCAAATCCGCACGGTGGGCAAGAAGGTGACTGTCGAGTTCCGCGACACGCTGCAGGATAACACGACCTACGTCATCGATTTCTCCAATGCCATCGAGGACAACAACGAGAGCAACCAGCTGGATGGATACACCTTTGCCTTCTCGACGGGCGACGCTATCGACACGCTTGCCGTGTCGGGTATCGTGCTGAGGGCCAACGATTTGGAGCCGATGCAGCACGTCATTGTGGGTCTGCACAGCAACCTCGACGACACCGCTTTCACCAACATTCCGCTGGAGCGCGTGAGCCGCACCAACGACCGCGGCAAGTTCACCATCCGCAACCTCAAGCCAGGCAGCTACCATGTGTTTGCCCTCAACGACGTTGACGGCGACTACCGCATGGCGCGCACCGAGGATATCGCCTTCTTGGATACCATCGTTGTACCCACCACAAGCGAGTATACGTCCCAAGACACGGTATTCACCTTCGATCGTCGCATCGACACCGTGATGACGGCAACCCACACGCTGTACTTGCCCAACGACCTGCTGCTGAGTATGTTCAACGAGGGTTACAAGTCGCATTACGTCAAGCAGACGGCACGTCCTGCCGATAACAAGCTGCATCTGCTGTTCGGCGCCCCCAACGACACCCTGCCCCAGCTCGACGTCATCAGACCTGCCGAGCATCAGCGCGACTGGTACCGCGTGGAGCGCACCCCTGCCAATGACTCGATCTTCTACTGGATAACCGACTCGGCGATGATCAAGACCGACACTGTGATAGTCGCCATGACCTATCTGCGCACCGACACGGCCGACCGCCTGGTACAGGTGACCGACACCGTACGCTTCGGCTACCGCAAACCCGCCTCACAAATTAAAGAAGAGGAAAAGAAGGCTAAGGAGCGCGAGGAGCGCGCCAAGCGTCTGACCCAGCTTCTCGAAAAGCAGGAGAAGGCCGTGGCCCAAGGCAAGGAACTGGGCGAAGGCGAGTTAGAGGAAATCAAGGAGTTGCAGCGTGTGGATCCCAACGAAATCCCTCACGTCAAGATGGACTTGGCCAAGAGCGGCAACATCGACGTGGGCGACTCGATAGTCCTCAAGTTCGATGCCCCCATTGCCGGCATCGACCCTGCCGGCGTGCACTTCGAGGTGAAACGCGACACGCTGTGGGTGCCCTACGGGGACGCCGTGCCGCAGTTCCGCCTTGTCGATGACTGCAACCCCATGCGCTACTGGCTGCCCGTCACCACCCTACCCGACTCCACCTACCGCCTGACCATCGACAGCGCCGCGGTAACCTCGGTCTATGGCCTGTCCAACGAGAAACTCAGCAAGGAACTGAGGGTGAAGGGCTTGGAACAGTATGCCAACGTCTTTTTCAAGGTCAACGTCAAGGATAGCGCCTTCGTTGAACTGCTGGGCAGCGGCGAGAAAGTGCTGCGCACCGTGCCCGTCGTCAATGGCGCGTTTGAGCTGATCAATGTCACACCAGGCACCTACTTCCTGCGCCTGACCATCGACAGCAACGGCAACGGCAAGTGGGACACCGGCAATTATAAGAGCCACCTGCAGCCCGAGGAGGTATATTATTATCCCAAGAAGCTGCGCCTGCGCGCCAACTGGGATATGGACGAGAGCTGGAACATCTACCAGACCGCCTTGGATTTGCAGAAACCCGAGGACATCCGTCGCAACAAGCCCGAACAGGCCAAGAACAAAGTCGAGAAAAAGAATTCCCGCAACGGCACCGACGAGGAAGAGGAGGAAGACGAATTCAGCACCGGCATCACCAATACCTACACCGGCAACAAATACAACGACGCCAAAAACAACCGCCGCCTCAACCGCAATCCTATCCGCTAACCAAAAACTACAAATTACAAAATTCAGCGAATTATCTAACCCAATGCGCATGCTATAAATCAGTATAATTCGCGTAATTCGTAGTTAGAAGTAGTTAGAAGTAGTTAGAATAATATTGCGGATGCCCAATCAATTAAATCCGTGTAATCCGCGTTTAAAACGTAGCAAAGTTATCCGCCAGCACTTAGTATAATTCGCGAAATTCGCATTAAAAAAGTAGTGTCAAAGTCACTCGGATAAACCGTAGTTCGAGGGAAAAATGCGTTTTTTGCGCATTTTTTTTGCCAAAATGCTTGTATATTAAAAAAAAGTACTACCTTTGCACCGCTAAACGCAAAAGCAATTGCGCAAAGCCAACATGCCCAGGTGGCGGAATTGGTAGACGCGCACGTTTCAGGTGCGTGTGCCGCGAGGTGTGCGGGTTCGAGTCCCGCCCTGGGCACCAAGAGTCCTCGACAATCAACCGATTGCCGGGGACTTCTTTTATTGCTGATCTCACTCCCAACTCCTAACTCCTAACTCCTAACTTCTCACTCCTCACTCTCCGTGCTCGGCCTTGCTCCCAGGATATAGTCATCGAGCTTTCCCGTCAGGCCCAGTTCTTGGGCCAGGCGACGTTTCTTGTTATAGATTGAGTGCAGGTCATTATAACCCATGCACGCCATAATCACCGTCGTGGGCAGGTTGCAGCAGCACAGGCTCAAGAAGCGCACATCGCTCTCGGCGAGCGACGGGTGTTCCTCGAGCGTGCGTGTGATGATGCCGTCACATGTGCTGTCGGCATACGAGCGGATGCCCGCCCAGAACGACAAGTCGGGCTGATTCAGGCTATAGGTCTTGCTGAACAGCTCGCCAAATTTCTTCGGAAATTGGGCAAACTGTGTAAAATGCAATTCTACCAGCTGGGTAAACGTGTCTATCTGATGACGGATCGTCGCTTTCAGCTCTTCGCTCATCGCATGATTCTTGGCCAGCAATGCCGACAGTTGCACCGAATCGTTCCTCAATCGCTCGATGGTCTCTTCGCTGTCGGCAATCTGACGTTTGCGTTGCGCCGACTTGCGCGAAATCATCATCAAGGCGATGGTCAGGATACTGATGACCAGCAATGCACCCAGCAGCGACATCATCCAGTTGTCCCTGTACCTCAATGCCTTATACTTCAACGCCTCGTTGTCATACTTCGACTCCACATCACGCAACTGCATCTGCATGTCATTGTTTACCAGCGAGTCCGAGAGGTCGTTGGCCCGGTCATAGTACAACTTGAATTTGTCAACGTCATGGTGGCAACGGGCAATCTCAGCAAGACATTTATCATATAAGACCAGCATACCGTCTTTCTGGCTTGCACTGTCTACTTGGCTTAAATAATACACAGCAGAGTCTGGTTTATTGAGTTTGGCTAGCGTGAACGATGCTGCCATCAATAGTTCATCAGAGCCGGATAGTCGATAAAGAGATAGCGTAAGTTGATTAGCTCTCTCAATTTCCTCCACTTTGTCGCTAAACATCAATAGTTCAGCAAGTTTTTTCTTGTATTTGAATTCTATTTCTATTGCATGGGTTTGCTGGGCTAAATCAATCGCTTGATTTAAATATGAGAGAATGCTATCTTTGTTATTCTTAATGTAAGATAAACCGATTTCTCCCAAGCACGTTAACATATAAAGAGTGTCAGGAATTTGCTTAAAATAATCGTATGCCTCATTAAATAGATTAATGTCACTACTATCGGCTACCAGATGATCACGATACAAGCTGCCTATTCTCATCTTGGCGTAACCCAGGTTAAAGTGGTCGTCTGGAGCGGCGACACTTACTGCTTGCTTGTAATAAGGCATGGCCCCCTCGGGATCACCCAGCACTTCGGTAACCGCACCTTTATAGATATAGGCCCTTGTCAGCTTCTCCTGCTCACCTTCGTGTTGCTTGTAGTAGTCGAGGGCCACGTTGATCATGCTGTCGCTTGTGATGTCCACATAACAGCGGTACTGTGCCTGCGTCAGTAGCAGCGCATGATAGGCGCGGTCACCAGCGCTTGACAACTTGGCGCCGTCGATGGCATCCAGCAAACGCAGGGCACTGTCGGGATTGTTCATGCGCAAAACACTGTCTGCAGCGATGAGTCGGGGGTCATAACGATTGGATTGGCCATGGCAGCCCCCAAGGACGAAGACCAGTACAACTAAAACTGGAATGAAAACTTGTGTTTTAGACTTCTTTTCCATGCTGCAAAATTACGTAAAAAACGGAGCTTCAACCTCAAAAAATCGCCCCAAAACGAGCCTTTAAAAACCGTGTTACATGGGTGTTACATCGAGAAATTTTAATGTATTGATTCTCAGTAAATTAAAAATCGCCGTGTTACATCATGAAACTTGTTTTTTTTCATCCTTCGAGGTAATTTTGTGAACATCAATTTTTAAATTATTATCGTAATATGAAAAAGACTTTTTTATTTATTCTAATGTTGTTATTCTCGTTGCAACTATTTGCCGATGGGCAACAACATGTTATTATCACTGGCCCTAAAAAAGGGCACGAGCAATTATAATGCCTTCGAGGAATCTGGCACGGTCTATTAAACACATATTTGTGCAATAGAATCATGAAAATTCCCGATGAAATGGACGTTTTTTTGATAAACAACAAAAACAACTATAACAATTAATACACATCATTAACAATCAAAAATATCAACGAATCATGAAGATAGCATTATTTATTTCATCCCTGCCGCCAGCGGCATTTGCGTGCTACCGGCGCTACCCACCCAGGGGGTGGCCTTTGAGTAACCCCGTGTGCCGCCAAAGCGGCCCAGCCTTGCTGGACGCGCATGCGACACTCGGGGAACAGCACTCCACTCACAGTCGCCATCGGCGACCCCTTCTCTCCATCGGCAATGTCACCGTCAAGAACGGTGCCGAATATGAGATAGAGGCATCGGGGTGTGTCACACTTGAAGATGGCTTTAAGGTAGAAAAGGGAGCGAAATTTGCAGTTTATCCTGCATGTTTTTAACTGATCTCTTGTATATTCAATCATCACAAGATATCTTTGCAAAATGTTTAACTGTCAATAATATATTTATAGATTATGAAAAAAATAATTCTATTTATTTTACTTAGCTTATACGGGCTATCTCAAGCGTTGGCTCAAGACTGGGGGTGGTGCGATGAAGACTATCTGGAAATCGCTCGAGAGGGTGTCAAGTGGGTCAACGAGAAAGTCATCATCAACCATGGTGACACAACTCACCTCTATTACATCTATGAATTCTCAGGTAAGGATAGTATCGGGTCCAATCCTATGAGTGGACCCATTGATAACGCCTTATACTATTATACAGGGAAATATCTGGATACAGAGCAAGACAGTTTAATTGCGGGTCTCAGTGATCATGAGCCAAATCCTTTTGAGGTGTCGTTTTTTAGAAACCATGCTTATGATGCAGTAAAAGCTGAAGGAAGAAACATGATTGAATTTCCCTTTTATTCAAATGGTGGCACAAAAACACTATATTATTTTCAAACGTATGATGGATGGAATCTAATAGATATGTTTCTTGGAATGATTCAAGAATCGTCATACCATTATGGTAAGGAGAAATTCCTGACTAGAGAGAATCTCATTGAGGTGGATTCGTTGGTCATTGAAGGAATCAATTGTAGCCGCTATGCTTATCTAGGAGAGGATGGTGAACCCTTGGCCTATATTGTCGAGGGCATCGGCTTTGACAGCCGTAACATGGGTGACCTGTTGACGCCGTTTACCCGTGAGCCAGACCCCGATGCCGACTACCAGGAGTATTGCGGCCTGTGCCATGTTGTCAAGGATGGACAGATCATCTACAAGGGCATGCGCTACACACCCGACAACATGACGGGCCTCGACGAGGTGGTGGCCGAGCAGCGGCCGCGCCAATATGACGACAACTACTACAACCTGATGGGTCAGCCCGTGGGCAAGGCGTTGCCCACCACCCCAGGCATCTACATCCACCACGGCAACAAGGTTATTATTCGATAGGCGGGCTGGCGCTAGTAAGCTAGAGGCTTTATGATTGAAGAAAAGCAGGCGCGCGCGCCTGCTTTTTGTCATTGACAACAGCCCCCTCATCACCTATCTTTGCCAGCAAAAAAACAAAACGAGACAAAACCATGAAAACACAAAAACACACAAAGAGCACAATACACTCAAAACCAATGCGTTACATGAAAATATTAACATTTTTTATCAATCCCGCACCACCATAATTTTAAAGTATTCAGCCGTTTGACCCCACGCTAAAGCAAAAGGACGCGGATGCAATTAGTTTCATTCGTTTAATTGGCTACGCCGAGCTAAAGGTTCGCAGACCATTAAAATCTTAGCGTCATATCGCCTTAGCGTGTAGCAAAAGGAACGCGGATGCCCAAAACAAAAAAAAGTTGTTACCGTTGTTTAACCAGTCAATTGTTCTAGTTGTTTGAAAAACTTAGCTTGGAGCAAAAGGACGCGGATGCCTTCGTATAATTGGCTTCGTCGGGCTAAATAGACAACAATTCCCTAAGAGGAATACTATAAGCACAAAATCAACTGATGGTCAATAATTTGTATTTATTGTATTTATTGTTGTTTTTTGGGCCTGTTATCTTTTTGGGCCTGTTGTTTTAAGTTGTTGTCTGTATTGGAGGACGGGAGGAGCCTGTTCTCGTTCATGCGGGACATGTATTGCTGGATAAGGGCTTTGATGAATTGTTCCATCGGCTGCTGTTCAGGCAGCTGGCCAACCAGGTTGTTTTTCAGTAGTTTGTCAGTCTTGAAGCGATAGACGGCAGTGGTCTTAGTGCCGTTGAACTGGAGCAGCAGGTCACCCATGACCAGCTGGTAAACTCCTGCATTGTAATTGAATGCCCACGTCCCAGCGGGGTCGGCAGCGAGCACATCGTCACCAAAGGCCAGGTAGGGCTTGTCGTAGCCCAGCAGGTGCAGCACGGTGGGCGTGATGTCGGTCTGCTGGACGATGGCGTCGTCGCGCACGGCGGGCGCCAGCGTGCCGTCGGGGGTGAAGAAGATGATGGGAATGCTGTACAGGCCCAGGTCGGTCTTGTAGATGTCGTGACTGGACTGGTTGGTGTGGTCGGCCACGAGGACGAAGATGGTGTTCTGGTACCACGGTTCGCGGCTGGCGCGCTCAAAGAAGCGTCGCAGGGCCAGGTCGGTGTAGCGCACACATTTGTGGATGGGCTGGCCGCCCTCGTCGCGCAACGAGTCGCGGTAGCGGTCGGGCACGTTGTAGGGGTGATGTGACGAGGCGGTGAACACGGTGGCCAGGAAGGGCTGCTTCATCTCCTCGATATTGTCGAGCGTGAACTGCAGGAAGGGCTCGTCCCAGATGGCCCATTTCCCGTCAAAATCGTCCATTCCATCGTATTTTTTCGACTGGCAGTACTCGTCCAGGCCGTAATAGCGCTGGTAGCCGATGCTGTGGGCATAGGCACTGAAACCCATTGAGATATTGTGTCCGCCGTGGAAAAATGCGGTGCTGTAACCCTTGCGGTCCAGCATCGACGAGATGCCGTCCACGTCGTTGAGCGAGGCGGGCGTGAGGAAGAACGACTCGACCATCATGGGCAGGCCCGACAGGATCGAGGGCATGGCATCCATGCTGATGCGGCCGTTGGCATAGCTGTACTTGAAAGTCAGTGACTTGGCTACCAGGCTGTCGATAAAGGGCATATAGCCCTTGTACCGGCCGCCGTCCAGGTCGGGATTGAGCGAGCCGATGTATTCTTTGCCCATGCTCTCGACGATGAGGATGACCACGTTCTTGCCCGGGTGGCTCAAGTCGTCGGTCACGGGATGCTCATGGACGGGGCTATAGGTGGCCTCCATCTGGGCGGTGGGCATGTAGTCGGGTGTGACAAAGGCTTTCTTGCCGATGCTGCGAATCATCGAGAACGGCGTATTCAGCACCACCGAGGCCTCAACAGGACGGTTGACGAACTCGTTGGCGTTGCTGATGGTGATGGGGCGCGTGCCTGCCGTGACACTGCCGCGGATGCCCACAATGGCCAGCGGCACCATCACCAGCAAAGCGATAGCTTGGGATACATAGTACTGAAAACCAAACCGATAGACCTCCATCCTAGGCTTGGTATAGCAGCGCCACAAGATGAATACCAGCGCTATGAAAGCCAGCACCAGGTACCAGTGGCGGAGGAATTCGGTCAGGAGAATGGAGGTGATGTTGCCCTCGTTGGCAAACTCGGTGAAGACCGTTACCGTCGATCGGCGGCCCGTGTATTGGAAATAGACGGCGTCCATCAGGTTGATGGCGATGGCGACGGCATTGGTCACGACAAACAGCCAGCGCAGCCCCTTGTGGAAGCCAGGTCGCTCCTTGAGGTGCAGCGGCAACAGCATGAGTGCCAAATAGATACCATTGACGTAGAGCAAAGCCGAAGTGTCGAATACCAGCGCGCCATGCAACATGCCCTTGAACAGCGGCCACGACATGTAGGGCGCAAAGGTGGACCAGTTCTCCACAAAGAAGGCCACCCGCGATAGCATCCACACGAGATACGCCACCAGCATATTCAGCACTGCGGCTCCGATATTGCTATGAATCAGCTTCTTCCACATTTTTCTTGTATTTTCCTAGATCAACTAGATGCACTAGATAATCTAGATGGTCTAGAGCAATTCCTAATTGTTGAATTGCAGCATCTGTTCGATGATGTCGCGGTTGTTGTTCAGGCGGGGGACTTTGCGCTGGCCGCCAAGTTTGCCGGTGGAGGCTAGCCAGCGGTCGAACAGGCCGGTTGTGGCGATGACCAGCGTCGGGGGCGCCAGGAAGATGTCGCCCGTGCGCTTGGCGTCATAATCGCTGTTCACCTCGCGCAGGTGCTGGTCCAGCAACTGCATGAAGCGGTCCTTGTCCTGCGGTTCGCGCGCGAACTCGATGAGCCATTGATGATGGCCACGCTTGTTGCCCTGGGCAAAGACGGGCGCGGCGGTGTAGTTGAGCACTTCGGCATCGGTTTCCTGGGCTGCCAGCGTAATGGCATGGTCGGCATTGTGTACCATCAGCTCCTCGCCGAAGGCGTTGATAAAACTGCGTGTGCGTCCGGCAATCCTGATTTTCACGGGATTGAGCTGCTCGACCGTCACCGTGTCGCCCAGGCGGTAGCGCCACAGGCCGTTGGCCGCGGTGATGATAAGTTCATAGGTGCGTCCGGCCTCAATTTCCCAGATGGGATAGACCTCGGGGGTCTCGCTGTCGCTCTCCTCGACGGGCAGGAACTCGTAGAAGACGCCCACGTCGAGCAGGAGGAGCATGGCCTCGCTCGACCAGTCGCTCTGCACGGCAAAAAAGCCCTCGCTGGCGTTGTAGGTGTCCATGAAGTGCATCTTGCTCATGTCGCAAATCTCCTCATACTGTTGCCTGTAGGGTTCAAAGGCGATGCCACCGTGGAAGAACACTTCCAGATTGGGCCACACCTCATGGATGCTGGACTTGCCGGTGCGTTCGAGCACTTGCCTGAGTAACGTCAGGAACCATGAGGGCACGCCGCTCAGGTTGGTCACGTTAGCCCCGATGCCGGCTTCAACCAGCAGAGGCAGTTTCTCGGTCCAATCTTCCATGAGCGCCACTTGCTTGCTGGGAATGCGCGCCAGATTGGCCAGCGGGTTCATGTTCTCGATGAGGTTGGCACTCAGGTCCCCTACCCTCACCCCGGGTTTCAGCTGCAGGTTGTTGGCAAAACTGCCACCCAGAATGAGTGCTTTTCCCGAGAAGATGCGGCTATCGGGGTTCATGTTCAGGTAATGCGTCACGACATCGCTGGCGCCGGGATAATGGTTCCACTGGAACGATTCGCGTGTGATGGGGATATACTTGCTGCGACCGTCGCTTGTGCCCGACGACTGCGCGAAGTTCATGCAGCGTCCGGGCCACAACTCGTCCTTGATGCCGTTGACCATGCGCATGATGTGAGGGCGCAGGTCCTCGTAGGAATACAAGGGCAAGGTCGAGGCAAACTGCTTGTAGGTCCTGATGGACGAAAAGTCATACTTGCGGCCGATGCGCGTGAGGGCCGCTTTCTCGATGAGACGCACCAACTCGCCCTGCTGCACTGCATCGGCATGGTCGATGTACCGCACATGCTGCTGCAGGCGCCCCAGGAAACGGTTTCGGACAAGAGGCGTGAAGTTAATCATAGGCTACAAAATTAATAATAAACCCCGAAACTGGTGAAATCTAGGCCGAAAAATCGCGAAATCCACCCGATTGGTCGACGTCAATCAGCCGTTAGCCGCTTGAAAACAGGATGTCGCACAAGCCGTGACCGTTGTGGCACAGAATATGCAGATTTGAGGGTGGTTAGTCGATTATTTATGAATATCTGTCTAAAAAATTTGCAGCAATTCATCAATGAGACTAATTTTGGGGCAACAAACATTTATGAACAGCTAAAACATACGCACTATGAAAAGGTTTATCTTAACAATGGTGGCAGTACTGACCCTCGGGGCAGCCGCCAACGCGATGAGTTACAAGACGGCCCGCGATCAGGCGTTCTTCCTGACCGACAAGATGGCCTTTGAGCTTGGACTGAGTGACGACCAGTATAATGCCGTATTTGAAATCAACATGGACTACATCATGTGTCTGGACGTGTACGATGACATCTTCGGCACCTTCTGGACCCGTCGCAACAACGAACTCAGGTTTGTGCTCTCACCTGCACAATACCAGTACTACATACAGCTGGAGTACTTCTATCGCCCCGTGTCGTGGGAGAACAGGAAGTTTATCTTCACCATCTATAACAGGTATCCCAAGAACCGCTACTACCGTGCAGCTCCTCCGGGCTACCAGGTTTACAAGGGCTCTAACCGCTACTTCGACCACAGTGCCTACAACGGGCGCACCTTTGGGGCTCCTGACAGCAAGTCGCAGCCCAAGCCCGGCACCGGTGGCATGGGCACGCCTAAGAGCCAGCCCGGCAGCAAGAGCCAGCCCGGCATGACCAAGAAGCAGGCTGTCAACCAGGGCAAGCAGCAGATGAACAAGCCGCCCCGCCGTTAACCCGGCAGCAGCCATATAACACAGGAGAGAAATCCCATGACGGGGTTTCTCTCCTGTAATTCTTGTAAAGGGTGGATACGCTATTGCTTCTTGAGCTCGAAGCCCACCATGACGTCCTCGTAGTTGTCGAGCAGTGTTGACAGTGCCTTGATGGTGGAACTGTCGCTGAAACGTCCCATCAACGACATGAGTTTCAGCAGTTTGTCGGCGTCGAATGTGAGGTGCAGTTTCTTATTGCCATCAGGCCTGAGGTTGGCACTGAGGGGCACTCCATGCCACTTGAAGGAGATTTTCTGGGTGGTGGGATTATAGTTGTAGGTGCCTTTCAGGCTCACACCCATCATCTTCATCGCGCAAGTGCCGTCCTCGTTGAACACGAACTGCGGGCTGGCCTTGTCCAAGCCGATCTTCTTGTAGGCATTCTTGAGTTTCTTCTTCAACTTTCCCTTGGCAAAGGGTTTGGCGATACCGGCAATCAGGTTCTTGCCGCTCACACCCACGCTGGGGGCTTTGTATTTCCATTGGCCCTGCAGGCTGCGGTTAATCTTCAGCGTCTCGTTGGCGATATCGTCCTCGGTCACGGTAAACACTTTGTCGGGGTGCAGGCCGTTTCCGGCACTCTTGTGAGCCGTTTTGCAACTGGTGGTCACGGGCAGTATCATGGCTGCCATGACACAAATTATGGTCAATAATCTTTTCATTGGCAATCAATTTTGGCGCAAATTTAAGTCATTTTTCCAAAAAACGAATGGAAATCCCGTATGGAAATAAAAAAAATAGTACCTTTGCAAGTTGTCAGCAACTGATATGATCAGTAGACACCAATTATAAGAACAACTGATTAAAAACAAAATATAAAGAATTATGGTAGTAGGTTACGGTGGTCGCAAGATTATCATGGAGAATAATGATACGTCCTATTATGGCCGCATCCTCATCAAGGCGCTTGCCAAGCACTATCCTGATAATTATTACATCCTGTACTCTCCCGAGAACAAGTCGAACAAGCGTCTCACGGCCTTGTTCAACGAAGATAGTGTGCGCGTGAAATTCCCGCGCAACCACATCCACAGCAAGAGCCGCTGGTATACCAACAATGGCATCGTGCGCTCGGCCAAGGGTCATGGCGTGAACACTTTCCATGGTATTGATGACGGTATTGCTTCGGGCTTTGCCGGCAGCAGTTTCCCCACGGTATTTACCATGACCGACCCCCTTTATCGCAGTGCTAACGGCTGGATTGAGCGCATGCTGATGCAGCGTCGTGCCCGCAAGGCCTGCAAGATTGCCAAGCGCATCATCGCCCTTGATGAAGTTGACCGTCAGCTGATCATCGACCACTATCATGTCAAGCCCGACGACGTGGAGGTAGTACATCCCTGTTTCTACGAGGGTTGTGACGACTCTGTGCCCGAGAACATGTATGAAATCCTGCGTGAGAAGTATCACCTGCCCGAGCGTTTTGTCCTGTACAAGGGTCGTCTGGACAAGGAGGATAACCTCATCGAGGCCATGAAGCTGGTTCACGCATTGCGCAACCGCAAGATTTCTATCGTGATGCTGGGCTACCGCACCGACCACTTTGACCACGTTATCAAGGAAGAGGCGCACGACATGCACATCTTCCACCGTTTCAAACAGGTGGACAAGGTGCACCATGCCGACCTCACCGCCGTTTGCAAGATGGCCAAGGCTGTCATCATTCCCTCGACCGAGCGTGCGCGTGACCTGTACAAGATCATCAATGCCCAACGCAGTGGTGCTTTGGTTATCTGCAAGGATTCGGCCAGGGCAAGAGAGTTTGGTGGCGACGGCGTCATCTACTACGATAATTTCGAGGAAGGTGCCGACAAGCTGAGTGAAGTGCTTGATGACGACAACAAGAAGGCAGCGATAATGGAAGCTGCGCGCAAGAACACCGAGCGCTTTACCGACAAGATTCTTGCCGATCACATGATTCACATCTACCGCTCGATTTTGACGCATCGCCGTCTTTATACCGAGTAATCCGACACAAGCTTAAATACATCACAAAGCGGCAGTGGAACGTCCATTGCCGCTTTGCGTTTGTATTCTGTTTAGGATGATGTTGCCGGTTACCGCTGGTCGGTGCCCCAAAGGAGTTTTTGGCGCAGTGTGCTGGCAAAATTGTTGCTGGTCAACTGCACGACGCGGGCGCAGTGCTCGGCGCGTTTGATGGTCAGTAATGAGCCCGTCGGGCACAACGTCACCTCGCCGTCGATACTTACCTCGTAGTGGGTGGCGCGTGTGTGGGTGCGCACGACAATCGTGCTGTCGTCGCGCACAACCAGCGGGCGCATTGTCAACGAGTGGGGCGAGATGGGCGACAGAACCAGACACGATGTGGTGGGCTCCAGGATGGGGCCTCCAACGCTCATGTTATAGGCTGTAGAACCCGTCGGGGTGCTCACAATCAGGCCGTCGCCGCGGTAGGTGGTGAGGGCGTGGTCACACAGGCTGGTTTCCATGTCGAGCATCGACGAGGTGTCGTGGCGCAGAATGGCCACCTCGTTGAGTGCCCACGGGTGAAGAATATCTACACCGTCACACTCAACCTGCAGCATGGTGCGCTCCTCGATGCGGTATTTGCCGGCCAACACATCGTCAATGACGCTGCTGTTTTCATTAAAGTGGCCGGTGGTGAGATAGCCCAGGTGGCCCAGATTGATGCCCAGGATGGGCATTCCTTGGCGCGATACCCACATCGCAGTGGTCAGGAACGTGCCGTCACCGCCCAGCGATAGCGCCATGTCGGCCTCGGGCACTTGGCTGGCCTCAAACGAAGTGATACCGCTGATATCGTGGGCAGACAGCAGATGCAGGTAGTCCTGCTCGACGGCGATGTCCAGGCCGCGTTGCCTCAGGTACTCCAGCAGCGACAGCACCCTGGCGGTGTGCTCCTGCTGATAGGTGTTTCCGAAAATGACTAGGCGTTTTATCATAATGGCAAAATCTAGTTGTTATCGTCCATTGTTGTTTGTGCTGCAGCATCGCTATGCAGTGACTCGTATAGCGTGCGGGCCTTGGCCGGACCAACGAGTGATGAAAGTTCCTGCTCGCTGGCCTCGCGGATGCGTTTCAGCGACTTGAAGTGTTTGAGCAGCAGTGTGCGGGTCTTGGGGCCGATGCCTGCCACCTCGTCGAGCGCGCTGTGGACCTGCCCCTTGCTGCGCTGTTTGCGGTGGAAGGTGATGGCAAAGCGGTGTGCCTCGTCGCGCAGCCGCTGGATGACGTGGAGCGTCTCGCTGTTCTTGTCGATAAAGAGCGGCACACTGTCGCCAGGAAAATACACTTCGTTCAGGCGCTTGGCGATGCCCACAACGGTCATCTGGCCACCCAGGCCGATACTGTCGAGCGCTTCGATGGCCGATGTCACCTGCCCCTTGCCGCCATCGACAATGAGCAGCTGTGGCAGTTCCTGGCCTTCCTGTACCAGACGGCTGTAGCGGCGGGTGATGACTTCGCGCATCGAGGCGAAATCGTCGGTACCCTCGACGGTCTTGATATTGAAGTGCCGGTATTCCTTTTTGGATGGCTTGGCGTTGCGGAAGACCACGCACGAGGCCACAGGACTCGAGCCGCTGATGTTGCTGTTGTCGAAGCATTCCACATGGCGCGGGAGCACTGTCATGCGCAGGTCGCGCTGCATGGTGGTGAGGGTGCGTGTCACGCGTTGCTCGGGATTGAGTTTTTCCATGGCCCGCAGGCGGTCGGTGCGCTTCTGTACCGCGTTTTTGACTGCGATATCGAGCAGATGCTTCTTGTCGCCGCGCTGCGGTATCGAGCACGTGAGCCCGTTGAATTCCACATCGGGCAAGACATTGACCACAGCCTCGGTGACACGGTCACGGCGATAGGTTTCGGCAAAGCGCTGGTGCACCTCGCCAATGGCCATTGACATGATCTCGGCATCGGTCTCGTCGCGGGTCGAGAGTCGGTATTCAAGCGTCAACGACTGTACCACTGCCCCACCCCGCATGTGCATGAAGTTGACCCATGCGGCGTCATCGTCGCGCAGCAGCCCAAAGACATCGATGTTGTGGATGCTGGGGCTGACGATGACCGAACGGCGCCTGACGTGCTCCAGCAGTTTGTAGCGGTGCTTGATGACTTCGGCTTCCTCAAACCGCAACTCTGCTGCCAGCTGTTGCATCTGCTCCATGAGCAGGTCCATCAGCTGGTGGGTGTCGCCGTTGAGAATCTGCCGTATCTCGCTGATGTATTCCCCATAGCGCTCGGCATTCACCAGTCCCTGACAGCAACCCTCGCAGCGGTGGATGTGGTACTGCAGGCACAGTCGGTGCTTGCCAGCATCGATTGTTTCACGTGAAACATGTAGCCTGCATGTGCGCAGCGGGTAAATCTGCCTTATGGTGTCAATCAGGATTTTAGCAACCTCGGCCTTGGGGTATGGACCATAGAAACGGTCTCCCTTGGCCCTCGCCTCGCGTGTGATATACACGCGCGGATAAAGGTCTCCCGAGATGCATATCCAGGGATAGCTCTTGTCGTCCTTGAGCAGGACGTTGTAACGCGGCTGGAACTCCTTGATGAGGGCGTTTTCCAGGTCAAGGGCTTCTTCCTCGGTGTTGACGACGGTGTACTCCAGGTCGGCGATATTGCGCACAAGCATGGTAGTGCGCAGCGATGCGTGCTCCCGGTTGAAGTAGGAGTTGACGCGTCGCTTCAGGTTCTTGGCCTTGCCGACGTAGATGATGGTGCCCTCCCGATTGCGGTAGCGGTAAACGCCAGGCTCATCGGGGAGCAGCGAAAGTTTCAACTTCAGGTCGTCGGTCATGCCTCGGATGCGCTAGCCCTGGGTACTATCCGGGCTGTTCTCAGAAGGTGAACAGCGAGGTTACCTCTACATCGCTCGGGAACACTTCACGACCGTGCAGGTCGGCGAGGTCACAGATGAAGTTGATGTAGATCTTCTTGGGGTTCATCGACTTCACCAGCTCATAGGCAGCGAGCATCGTGCCACCGGTGGCGAGCAGGTCGTCATGGATGACAACCACGTCATCGGGCGTGATGGCGTCCTTATGGATCTCGATGGTGTCGGTGCCATATTCCTTGGTGTATGACTTTTGGATGACCTCAGCGGGCAATTTGCCGGGTTTGCGCAGGGGTACGAAGCCGGCGTTGAGCTGGGTGGCCAGGATGGCGCCGCCGATAAAGCCGCGAGCCTCGATGCCTACCACGCGCGTCACACCCTTGTCACGGTACAGATCGGCCATGGCGCGTGCCATGATTTGGAGCGCCTCGGTGTCCTTGAATGCAGTGGTCAGGTCCTTGAACTGGATGCCTGGAACAGGAAAGTCCGGAATGTTGCGGACCACGCTTTTTACTTTTTCTAATTCTTGCTTATTCATTGTAAATCAATATATTAGTGGTTAATTGTTTCACGTGGAACAAATTATCTGCCCAGCAATGCGAGCAGGATATTGATGTCGCTGGGTGACACGCCCGGGATGCGTGATGCCTGCCCTACTGTGTCGGGGTCGATGGCTTGTAGTTTCTGGCGTGCCTCGGTGGATATCTGGTGTATTTGGGAATAGTCGAATTTGCCCTTTAGGGTCACGTCGTCGAGCCGTGCTACCCTGTCGGCAATGAGGGTCTCGCGCTCGATATACCCCTGGTACTTGATGGCAATTTCGGCGGCCTCGATGATTTCATCGCGCCGTGCCTCTTCCAGCTTGTCGAGTTGCGCCTGCAGTTCGGGCAGAGCTTCGGCAAGCATTTTGATGTTGAGCTGAGGCCTGAGCAGCAGGTCATGCAGTCGCTGCCCTTGAGTCAACGGTTGCAGACCATGGGCCCCGAGCATGGGGTTGATGACATTGGCCTTGACGGTGAATTGCTGGCTAAAGGCGGTGAATTGTTCAATCTGTTCACGCTTGCTGCACATCAGGTCATATCTCTCTTGTGTGGCCAGACCCAGGCGGTAAGTCTTCTCGGTGAGGCGCATGTCGGCATCGTCTTGACGCAGCAGGATGCGGTGCTCGGCACGCGAGGTGAACATGCGGTAGGGTTCGTCAACGCCACAGGTGACCAGGTCATCGATGAGCACACCGATGTAAGCCTCGTTGCGGGCCAGGGTGAACGGTTCGCCTCCAGTGACGTTCTGGTGGGCGTTGATGCCGGCGACGAGTCCTTGACCGGCGGCTTCCTCATACCCTGTCGTGCCGTTGACCTGGCCGGCAAGGAAGAGGTTTTTCACCAGTTTGGATTCCAGCGTGTGGGTGAGCTGGGTCGGGTCAAAGAAGTCATACTCGATGGCATAGCCCGGACGGAACGCATGCACATCACGCAGGGCGGGAATCTGCCTCAATGCCTCCATCTGGACTTCCCAGGGCAGTGATGACGAGAACCCGTTGAGGTACATCTCGTGGGTGTCGGCACCCTCGGGCTCAATAAAGAGCTGGTGAGAATTCTTGTCGGCAAATGTGACAATCTTGGTCTCGATGCTGGGACAGTAGCGTGGCCCAATGCTGGTGATTTGACCATTATAAAGCGGTGACATGGGCAGTCCCTGGCGCAGGATTTCGTGCACTTGTTCGTTGGTGTGGACGATCCAGCAGGGGCGTTGCGTCAACTTAGATGTGATGCCAGGCATGAACGAGAAGTGGTGAAAATCGTGTTCACCCTCCTGCTTGATGCATTGCGTGAAGTCGATGGTGCGTTCGTCGAGGCGTGGCGGCGTGCCGGTTTTCATCCTTCCCACGGTAAAACCCAGCTGTGCCAGTTGCTCGGTGATGCCCCTTGCGGGAGGCTCGGCGACGCGTCCACCGGCGGTCTGCACCTTGCCCACATGCATCAGTCCGTTCAGGAAAGTGCCTGCCGTGAGTATGACGGCCTTGGCGGTAAAGGTGAGTCCCAAAGCTGTTTTGACTCCCTTCACTACCCTACCCTCGATGATGAATTCATCGACTGAATCCTGCCACATGTACAGATTGGGTGTGTTTTCAAGCACTTTTCTCCACTCGAGGATGAACTGTTGCCTGTCGCTCTGCGAGCGCGGACTCCACATGGCGGGACCCTTGCTGCGGTTAAGCATCCTGAACTGGATGCTGCTGCGGTCGGTCACGATGCCCATCTGTCCGCCCAAGGCATCGATTTCGCGCACGATTTGCCCCTTGGCAATGCCGCCGACGGCGGGATTGCAGCTCATCTGTGCGATTTTGTTCATGTCGATCGTGATGAGCAAGGTGCACGACCCCAGCCGGGCTGCTGCACTGGCAGCCTCGCAGCCGGCATGTCCGGCACCCACAACTATCACGTCATAGTCGTTTCTCATGCTTGAAAAGCGTCTTGGGGCAACAAGGCCAGGGCCTCGTTCTCGTGTTGTTCCATAATCTCACGTTCACCGGGACCCTTATCATTGATGCCGCACAGATGAAGAACACCATGGATGATAACGCGCATGAGCTCGGTATCGTAAGACACCCCAAGCATCTCGGCATTGCTTTTCACGGTGTCGAGCGAGATGACCATGTCGCCCGCGATGTGCCGTGAATTGGTGTAGTCAAACGTGATGATGTCCGTATAGTAATCGTGTCCCAGAAACTCGCGGTTGGTGGCAAGAATGTACTCGTCGTCACAGAAGACGTAGGTCAGACATCCGACCTGCTGGTTGTGGCGGCGTGCAACTTCAACGATCCAGTTCTGCACCGCCTCGTTGTTGAGGCGTGGCATCTGGACGTTGCCCTGGGTCATGTAATTGATTTCGGTCATAATGGTGTTGTCTTGAAAAACGGGACACAAAGATAACACTTTATTTTGATTAACAAGCATAAATCGGCAAGTTTTGAACCCTTGGCCTCTTGCCGACAAGACTCAGGCTGTAAATTGCGGCAAAATGTGTGCCAGCTCTCCCCTGCCCGATTTTCTGAAAAATCTCCAAAAAGCGCTAATTGCGTGAAAAACAGCCCAAAATGCCGTTTTGACCCTTTGAGAATTCAAAATTTGGCTGAATGCCTGGGGTTATGCGTGTTTTTTTTGAGGAATTTGGCATAAAATTTGCAGGATTAAAGATAAACCTGTACCTTTGAGGAAACCTTATTGAGAGTCCCGCATGAGGACATTGTGACGAAGCAGTTAATGAACTTATAATAAAATTGAGATATTATGATACAGTATTTTTCATCTAACCTCTGGCTCATTTGGGTTATCATTTCCATCGTGTGCCTCATCCTTGAATTATCTTCGGGAGATTTCTTCATTTTGTGTTTCGCTATCGGTGCAGCCGTCTCGGCTATCGTTGCCGGATGTGGTGCCTCACTCACGTGGCAGATCATCATCTTTGCCATCGTTTCGGCTTTAAGCCTGTTGCTGGTGCGACCGGCTCTGCTCAAGAAACTGCACAAACCCAATCGTGAACGCTTGAGCAATGCCGAGGCCATGATAGGGCAGGAGGGACGAGTGAGCGAGGATATCCTTGCCGGCGGATTTGGCCGTGTCGCTATCGATGGCGACGATTGGAAGGCTTGCAGTGCCGACGGCACCGCCATTGCTCAGGGTGCTCGTGTGCGTGTTGTCAAGATGGACAGCATCATCCTCACCGTCGAACCCGTTTAAAAGGATTGCTAAGGATTAAAGAATATCAACTAACAACTAAACATTTATTATTATGACACCGCTATCAATTTTTCTTATCGTCGTTATTCTGCTGGCCCTGATTCTTGTCAAAAACAGCCTTGTGATTATTCCGCAGAGCGAAACCAAGATTATCGAGCGACTGGGTAAATACTATGCTACGCTCAAGCCCGGTATCAATGTGATTATCCCGTTCATCGATCGCGCCAAGAGCATTGTGGCCTATGAGCACGGACGCTATCGCACCACCAATGTGATTGACCTGCGCGAACAAGTTTACGACTTCGACAAGCAGAATGTGATTACCAAGGATAACGTAATGACCCAAATCAATGCACTGCTTTATTTCCAGATTATGGATCCCTTCAAGGCTGTGTATGAGATCAATAACTTGCCCAACGCTATCGAGAAGCTGACCCAGACCACGCTGCGTAACATCATTGGTGAACTCGAGCTTGACCAGACGCTTACCTCGCGTGACACCATCAACTCCAAGCTGCGTGCCGTGCTCGACGATGCCACCAACAAGTGGGGTATCAAGGTGAACCGCGTTGAGTTGCAGGACATCCAGCCGCCTCAAACCGTTCTCCAGGCCATGGAGAAGCAGATGCAGGCCGAGCGTAACAAGCGTGCTACCATCTTGACCAGCGAGGGTCAGAAACAGGCTGCCATCCTCCAGTCCGAGGGTCAGAAGACCGCACGCATCAATCAGGCCGAGGCCGACAAACAGACCGAGATCCTGCGTGCCGAGGGTGAGGCTCAGGCCCGCATCCGCAAGGCCGAAGCCGAGGCTATTGCCATCGACAAGATTACCCAGGCCGTTGGTCAAAGTACCAACCCTGCCAACTACCTGCTGGCCCAGAAGTACATCCAGATGCTCGACACCGTTGCCAGCGGTGACAAGACCAAGACCGTTTACCTGCCTTATGAGGCCACCAACCTGTTGGGCTCTATCGGTGGTATCAAGGAACTCTTCGGTCATGACGACAAGAAGGAGTAATCGGGTAGGGTAGAGTAGTCGACATACCATATCAAGGCACGGCGCATCATGCGCCGTGCCTTATTGTTTTCGGCAGTAGGGTAGTGGCCAAGGTTAATATACACTTGATGAAGCCACTTCAAATCCGTTCCCTGTCAAAAAATGCCCATTTCATCGCGAATTTTCAGTCTTTTTATTTAGGATTGGGGTGGGGGAGAGGCGTCAGATTTTTTGTCATTATTTTGTCCTTCAAGAAAAAATGTGTATCTTCGTGGCGTGGCTAATGCCTTATCATATCAACCATCTTGATGATTAACGTATTTCATATCGTATCCAATAAGCATTGGACCGGAGCCGAGCAGTACACCTATGACCTGGTGGATCGTCTTCGCAACGACAAGGACTTCTATGTCGAGGTCGTGTGCCGCAAGCGTCCGGTGGTGTTGAAACAGTACCGCAGGCTTGAGATTCCTATCTCGATTTTACCGCTCAAGGGCGTGACCGACATCGACAGTCCCGTGCGTTTTGCGCGCCTGCTGCGCAAGGGCAAGAACATCATACACGTGCACAGCTTCAAGGATGCCTTCATGGCCGTGATGGCGCGTCGCATCAGCGAGAACCGCGACACGCGCGTGGTGGTGAGCGTGCATGGCGTTTACAAGCCCAAGAAGAACTACATGTACACCAAGCTGTACAAGTCCATCGATTGCTTCGTCTTCTCCTCTGAGATGGCCCGTGAGGCTTTCCTGGGCAAGGCCAAGAAGCAGTATGCCGGACGTGGCGTGGTGCTGCGCGACAGCGTGTGCGACAGCCAGATAGGTACCGATGTGCCCGACCTGCGACGTGAATTGGACATGAAACCGCACCAGGCGCTCATCATGTATCATGGCAAACTGGCCCCCGAAAAGGGCTTAGACGCCCTTCTGAGCGCTTTAACCCATGTGGACAGGTCCAAGTATCACCTGGCTATTATCGGCGAAGGAGAGCCCAAATACAAGGCAAAAATCAAGGGTTTCGTCGTTGCCGCAGGCATGGTGAATAATGTGTCGCTGCTGGGATTCAGGGACAACATCCTGGAATACCTGCGGCAGGCCGACTTCGGCGTGTTACCGTCCATACAGCCCGAAGCGCTGGGAATCAGCAACTTGGAGTATATGATGGCTGGTAAAGCACACATCTGCAGCAACAACGGGGCCCAGACGGAGTACGTCCATGACGGCGTGAACGGCATTCTCGTCCCGCCAGGCGACGAACAGGCACTCACCGATGCCATCAACCTGCTCATCAACGACACTGCCACCCGTAGCCGCATGGGTACTCAGGCACAGAAGGACTTTGAGGACAATCTCGATTATCCCGCCTTCTACAAGAAGATGACCGACCTGTACCGCAGCTTGCTCGAGACCGCTCCCGTCGTGGATATTGACGTGCCACAACCAGAAGAATAATGGAGGTTTAAGTCCCATGAGAATACGTAGAGGCGCAAGATCTTGCGCCTCTTTTTGTCGTTACAAAGACGGATGTACCGCGACGCAAGATTTTGCGTCTCTACAGGTCTTATGGGAGCGGATTCGATAAAAAACGCCGCCGGGGCTGTTAAGGCCTCGGCGGACGTTTTTATTGTAGGGTAGGGGATGAGTCCCCTGCTGCCTTACTCGATCACGAACTGATAGAGGGTGCAACGGATGCTCTTGCTACCGCAGTTGCCGGCAGCGATCTGACGATAAGCGCGGCCGATGTACCAGGTCCAGTAGTCGGTGAACTCACCCATCGTACCGTTAGACTTGGTGTAGGGGAGCATGCCGGTTACCTTGCCGTCGTTATCCACGGCAAAGAGGCATACCTCACGGCGCTGTGAACCGCTACTGTTGTAAACGGTCTTGCGGATCTTTACAGTGAACCAATCGGTGCTCTCACCGAATCCAATCGGCTTGCCCACAGGCTCATACTCCTTGGTATCCAGGTTCTGAACACCATACTGCACCTTGCCAGTGTAGGGAGTGCCGTCGGCCTCATAGAGCAGGTTGACGAAGTGAACGCGGCACAGCGAGTCGGTATCAAGTGCCTTGCCGAACTCGGGAGCGGGAGTCATCTCGATGGGGATGGGAGCCTTGTTCAGGTCGTGCACATACAGGCAATAGCGCTTGCCGGCCTGTACGGTTACGTTCTGATCATAGACCACAGGATAGGTATAACCGCCGTTGCCATCGCTCACACGCTTGTGCAGCTTGAGGTTGACATTGCCGGCATCTACAGCATAGTAGCGGTTGGTACCGCCCGAAGGAACCGTGTTGAAGGTGGCCAGGAAGGTGGCACCGTCGTTGCCGTACTCGACACCGTTGATGTCGATAAAGTACATGTAATTGGCTGCACCGGCGGTGACAGGCTCATAGTAGCCTACCTGGATATATGCCTTTGACGACTCGTCAACGGGCTCGGCCATATAGGCGACGTCCTTTTTGTCACAGGAGCCCATCATCACAGCCACCAGCAGCAATAATGCTATATATTTGAAATATTTCATAATCTATCGGATTTTAATATCATTAATAAATTATCTTGACGTAGGCATATCACTGGGATAGCAGAACCACATGATTGAGCACTGGTAATCAAGCTCTTGACCACCGATAGGCAACAGGGCATCGAGGTTGCCCTTGTTCCACATGTACTCGGAGTTGTAGCGCGGGCGCAGGCGGAAGCAGGGCGAGCCGTTGTTGTCGGTATTGAAGGCGCTCTTGCGACCCTGTACCTGTGCGGGCTGCAGCCAGAATCCCTTGTAAACCTTGTTAGGATCGGTATCCAGCTTCTGGTCGAGAGTCGTTCTGTCCCAACCGTTGCCATACTTGGGATAGTCGCCTGTGTACTGGATGTCATAGAAGTACTTGCGCAGGTCAACCCAAGCCTCGATAGCACCCCAGGGATAGAGGGCCAGATACTTCTGCATCATGATGTGTGACAGCGAGAAGTCGCTCTGTGACAGACCACCCACGTAGGGACCATTCAGGTATTCCTGTGCCAGGGTGTTGAAGGTGGCCTTGGTCACACGGTCACCCTGACGGTAAGTACCATCAAAGGTACCGGCTACGATGTAGCTGGCAGTGAAGTCCATATCGGCCTGCATGGCCTTCTTCCAGGTCTCAAATGCATCGCTCTTGTTGCCATACTTGAACTGAACCTCGGCCAGGTCGAACAGCAGCTCGGCATAGGTGGTCATGATGTAGGGACAGTCGTCGCGATAGATCCAGTGGCCAGAACCGTCATAGACGGAGTTGGACACGGCATTGCGGCCCCAGAACGAGGGAGCAGTGCCGATGGGGCCTGAAGCGCCAGTAAAGCCCGAGCCCACATAGTAGAGGCTGCGCAGCACCTCGCGGTCGGCGATGGTGGCATACTTGCTGCTGTCGGTCGTGGCCAGCTTCACGAGGCGGCGCGGGTCGAAGTGACCGGCATCGGGAAGGGTATCGCTGGTGATCTGCTTGTCGAGCAGCTGGTAGGGATAGTGCTGACGGTTGATCTCGAGGGTATCCTCGGTCTGGATATAGTTACCGTTCTCATCATACTTGCGGATGGTGCCCGTGAACAGCTGCACGGCATAATCATGCTGGAAGTAGCTGTAGCTCAAGTTGCCACGATAGGGACCCCAGAAGTTGTTGTAGCCGCTCTCGGCAGCGTCGGCGCCACCACCGGCAATCTTCAGGGTTGCGTTGTCGTCATTGCTGGCAAAAGCTTTGCTGATAGCCTCGAGGAACTCATTGTAGTATTTCTCCCTGAAGTCCTTCTTGTTGGTCAATGAGGCCAGGTTGCGGGCAATCACTGCATAGCAGAACTTCACCCACTTGTCCTTGTCACCGCCATAAATGAAGTCGTTGTTCTTGATGCGGTTGCCATAGGACGAGTTGTCCTCCTTCTGCAGGTACTCGATAGCCTTGTAGGCCCACTCGCGCACCTGGGGATAGATGTCATACTGGTAGTCGTACTGATGGTCGAGACGTCCTGCCTCATAGGCCTGTTTCATGGGAGCCTCACCGTTGACCTTGGTCAGCAGGTCCCATGAGAAAGCCTTCATGGCCATGCCGATACCGGCAAGCGTCCAATTCTCGGCCTGAACACTCTGGTTGATCATGTTCTCCAGGTTCATACCCTGGTTCCAGTAAACCATACGCCATGCTTCACCACCGGCATCGCTGGCCTTGTTGTAGTAATGGTTGGCAAAATTGGTGTAACTCGAGGTACCCATCATCTGGGTGAGCGGAGCAATGGCACGCAAGTCCCAGTAGATGCCCTGATAAGCCTGCTGGATACCTGCCAGATAGAGGTAGCCCTCTACATAGTCAGGGGCGTCGGTGTTCTTGTTCACATCCAGGTAGTCGTCGCAGGATGTCAGTCCCAACGTCACGCAAGCCAGCGCACACAATATAATTGATTTGAAAAGTTTCATATCTATTTTAGTTTTTAGTTTTTAGTTCTTAGTCCTTAGTTTTTAGTAACTTAAGTCACTTTAAACTCTAAACTCTAAACTTTAAACTTGTTAATACTACTTCACGACGATTTCGCAAATCGAAACACGGTTCCAGCTCAATTCGTCAAACATGTTGCTGATACCCTGGCCCTTGGCATTGATGCGGTTGGCAGCGATACCATACTTGTTGACGAGCATATCCTTCACGCTGGCGGCACGGCCGTTAGCGAGCTTGATGTTGTTCTCCTGGTTGCCCTCGGGCGAAGCGTAACCCTTGATTTCGCAGGTTGCCTCGGGATGGCTCTTCAGGTAAGCGGCGACGCGTTCAACGTTGGCGCGCTGATCGGCGGTGATGCCGGTCTTGTTCACAGGGAAGTGAACGAGCACGTTCATGTACTGCTTGCTATTGTCTACCACCTTGGGAGCGGCGTTCTTGGCAGCATTCAGGTCGTTGCGGCAGTTGGCCAGGGCGCGGTTAGCTGCGTCGAGGTCGTTCTGCATCTGAGCCAGACGGCTGTTGTAGCTGTTCTCGGCGTTGGCGAGCTGAGCGCGCAGGTCGTTGATCTGGTCGTTCAGGGCCGTCGTGTTCACGTAGGCGGGCTTGGGAGCCTCGTCGTTGCTGCCGAAGGTCACGCTCAGACCTACCGAGTAGCTGCGCGGAGTGGGCAGCGACCAGCAGTCGTAACCCTCACCACCGGTACCGCCGGCAGCTGCCGACAGGGTGTTACCGGCAACGTCGGTACCCGTGTAGTTGGTGATGGTGAACAAGTCGTTGGCCGAAGCATAGATGCTGGCATTCTGTACGGTACCCTTGGTCACCTTGGTGAGCCAGTTGCGTGAGAATACATAAGCCAGACGCAATTCCTGGCAGCGGATGTAGTTGATCTTGTGCTGGATCCAGTCCTCATCACCACCGGTGTAGGTGTAAGAGCCATACTCGCCCAGGTTAACGGCGATGGTGTTCTTGGTGGGATTCTCGCTCTCCTGCTTGCCGTCGTAGAGCACGCCGTCGAATACGACGAAGCCCTTCTCACGCATGTCAACTGACAGCCAGTTCAGACCGGTGCCCAACATGTCGCGCATGGTAGCGTTGACAACGTCGGCATGGTAGCGGCCCTGGAACATGGCGCTCAGACGCCAGTTCTTCACGCTCAGGGCGGTGGTGAGACCGAAGCGCAGCTTGGGCTCGCGGTTACCCAGGATGCTCCAGTCGGCACTGGTGCGGGGCAGACCGGTGGTCGGGTCAATCAGGATCTGACCCTTGGAGTTGCGCTCATAGGCACGGCCGGTAACAGTGCTGATGGGATGTCCCTTCATCACACCGTTGCGGATGTTACCTGAGTTCCAGGTATAGGCATTGTAGAACTCAACCAGGTTCTCGGGCAGGTAAACGACCTTACTGTTGGTGTGGGAGATGTTAAAGCCCACATTCCAGCGGATATCGTTGGCGCGAACCACGTCAACGTCGGCGTGGCCTTCCCAGCCCCACGTGTTAAACGTACCCACGTTCATGTTGTTGAGCACGAAGCCGGTAGCGTAACTCATGCGGAAGCCGGTAACGATCTGGTCGGCGCAGTGGGTGCGGAACCAAGTGAAGTCGGCATTGATGCGGTCGTTCCAAAAGCGTGCCTCAACACCAGCCTCGTAGGAGGTAGTCATCTCGGGCTTGAGGCTGCGGTTGGGACCGGTGTAGCCATACTTGTAACCGCCGCCGGTCAGGCCGGTGGGTTCGAGCTCGGGATCGATCGAGAGCACGGGAGCATCCTTACCTACCTGGGCGATAGCGCCACGCAGTTTCAGGTAGTTGATGAAGCCGATGTTCTTCATGAACTTCATCTCGCTCAGCACGATTGAAAGCTCGCCGGCGGGATAGAAGTAGCTGTTGTTATCCTTGGGCAGGGTCGACGACCAGTCGTTACGGAAGCGGCCCGTCAAGAAGATCATGTTGTTGAAGCCCAGCTCCAACTGACCCGAGATAGCCTGCACGCGGCGCTTGGTCGAGCGCTTCTTGCTAGTCACGGTGCTCTCGGTACAGTTGTTGATGCTGTAGAAGTCGATCACCTTGAAGTTAGAACCATAGGACGACAGGCTGGTCACGCCGTTCTCGAGCTGGTGGTAACCTGCCTGGATACCCAGCGAGAACTTGTTGTCCAGCCAGCTGTTGTTGTAGCCGGCCAGCACGTTCAGCGTCGGGTCGTTGGTGTTGTACTTGGTGATGTTATAGGTACCGCTGTTGTTGCTGTCATCAATGCTCTGGTTAGCAGCCTTGTAGTAGGGATGGGTACCCGTCTCATAGGTCGAGGTGCTCACGTCCCAACCCATCTGCAGGCGCAGGTAGGTGTGGGCAATCGGGGTGAAGTTCAGCGAGAAGGCGCTGATGATGCGGTCAGTCTCATCGTGCATCAGGTTCTTCTTCAACCCGAACAGCGGGTTCAAGAGGTCGGTGTCGGTGTAGTATGCGGGATACTTCATGTGGGCGCCGTCCTCGGCCAGGTAGATGCTCATGTCATCCACGCTGGGCCAGCGGTAGCTGTAACGCACGGGACCGTACAGACCACGCAGGGCCTTGTCGTTCTTGGCGTTGACATACTGCATGCTGCCTTCCATCGACAACCACTTGGTCAACTCGGCACGTCCAGCCAGCGACAGGTTGGTACGGGTCAGGCCCGTGGTCTTGATGACACCGTCCTGGTCAAAGAACGAAGCACTGGCGCGAACCGACATCTTGTCGTTACCGGCCTCCATCGACAGGTTGTGACGGTGCATGAAACCGGTCTGCAGCACGGCAGCCGTGTTGTCAAAGAATGGCATCGTGCCATCATACAGCGAACCGTAGCGGCTCGTGTAGTAGAAGTTGGCAGCACCATAGGCACCATTGATGTACTTGTCCTGGATCTTGGGCCAGCCATAGGCCTTGGACCAGGTGAACTGGTTGCTGTAGGTCACGCGAGCGCGGCCCGAGCGGCCCTTCTTGGTGGTGATGATGATGGCACCGTTAGATGCGTCACTACCGTACAGAGCGGCTGCGGCGGCACCCTTCAGCACGGTCATCGACTCGATGTCCTCGGGGTTGAAGTCGTTACCACGCGACGAGTAGTCGGTCGAACGGGGCGTCAGGCCGGCGCTACCGCCATCCTCAACGGCCAGGCCGCTGGTGGGGTTGAACGAGGTGTTGTTCATGGGGATACCGTCGATAACATACAACGGCTGGTTGTTACCGCTCAGTGACGTGGCACTGCGCAGCACAACCGTCGTCGAGGCACCAGGGGCACCACCCGAACTAACGACGCTCATACCCGACACACGACCTTGCAGGGCCGAGATAAAGTCGGTGCGGCCCGACTCGATGATGTCCTGGGCCTTCACGTTCTGCACCGAGGAACCCACGGTGCGGGCAACACGTTTCATACCGAACTCGGCCGTTACCACTACATCCTGCAGGGTGTTGGCACCTTCGGTCAACTGTACGTTGGCGGCTTGTGACGCGGGAACTTCGATGGCGTCATAGCCCACAAAGGAGAAGACTAGCGTCTGGTTGGGGTCGGCCTTAATCGAGTAACGGCCATCCAAGTCGGTGGTCGTTCCCGTATTCGTGCCCTTAACCCTCACATTAACGCCAATCATCGGCTCTCCGTTGGCGTCCTTCACGACGCCCGAAACTCGGTTGCTCTGGGCAACAGCTGTGAATCCCGTGTTGTACTGACTCGGGGCCAGTCCAGCAGGGACGCCAAAGGCTATCGCCAGTGTGCAGAGCAGTGCTAA
>JAEEGI010002849.1_pt1 | contig 41832 bp, 31 predicted proteins | sample 8958751 | NCBI WGS metagenome assembly JAEEGI01 (sample SAMN16246545, study PRJNA631951) | gut metagenome | biome: gut microbiome; feature: rumen; material: KS-attached | host: Bos | place: Iran: Karaj | collected 2018-10 | reverse complement strand
GCAGATGGGCGTTTAACGGTTGCAGTGGCTTGACACAACTGACTATCCCTGACGCGGTAACGATAATCGAACAAAATGTATTCTACGGTTGCATAGGACTCACAAGCATTAACCTGGGCAGCTCTGTCACCACCATCGAGGATGACGCCTTTCGTGATTGTCGCAATCTGACCAGCATCACTATTCCTGAATCAGTGACCTCCATTGGAGATCATGCGTTCGATAGCTGTACAGGAATTAAAACTCTGGTTTTCAATGCTGTTAATTGTGCCGATCCACAGTTGTTCAGCACATTCGAGGAATGCCCATTAGACACCATTATACTCGGTAAACATGTGCAACGCATTCCTGCATTTTTGGCATATGGCCAAACTCAGTTGAAAAGCATCATCATACCCAAGTCAGTCAATTCGATTGGAAATTTGGCTTTCCTTGGATGCAGCCAGCTAACTAATGTTTACTGTTTAGCGATTGCGCCTCCCTCCTTGGCAAATTATGGCCTTTTTGATAACATGGACTATTATGACCATGCCACCTTGCATGTCCCGACAGAGTCTCTCCAAGCCTATCAATCGGCAAACTATTGGAAAGATTTCTCACAAATCATTGGCGACGCCAACGAAATCATCCCTGAAGACGTGAATGGTGACGGTGAAATCAACATAAGTGACGCCAATAGCGTGATAGAAGTTGTCGTTAACGGTGGCAGCAGTGGTGGACACACCCGCACACCTGACGGTCATGGCGGATACATCATTTATGGAGATATCAATGGTGACGACGAGGTCAACATCGCCGACATCAATGCCATCATCGACATCATCATTAGGAGTAATTGAATGCCTTTGTATTAATCAATAATAATGACATTAACGTTAAATCGATAAAAGATATGAAAAACCGACTACTCCACACATTAAACAGGGCAATGCTCACGACAGTGTTGCTCGTGGGCACCGCCTTGAGCGCCATGCCCTATAACGTTGAGGTTGACGGCATCTACTACAACTGCATTGCTCCCAACACCTTGAGTGTCACATACAAGGACACGGGATATAACTCCTACAGCGGCGATATCGTCATCCCCGGCAACCTGATTATAAACGGCCACAACTACATCGTGACAGTCATCGACAGTTGTGCCTTCAAGAACTGCACTGGACTGACTAGTGTCAAGTTTCCCAATGCGCTGACGACCATCAGCGACGAAGCCTTTGCGGGTTGCACCAGCCTGAGCATGGTTGATATACCCTATTATGTGACCACCATCGGGGCGCATGCCTTTGAAGGGTGCACAAGTCTCACCGACGCACTTCTTCCTGAAAGCCTCACCACTATAGGCATCCATGCTTTTTCTCGTTGCTCGGCGCTCACATGGATTGATATACCCGACAACGTGACAATACTTGGCGGCTATGCCTTCAGCGAATGCAGTTCGTTGGCGACTGTCAAGTTATCCAAAAGGCTTAATGCAATCAACGACCACACCTTCTACATCTGCCGTAAACTCACAAGCATTGTCATCCCCGACCAGGTGAGCAGCATCGGCTACGCCGCATTCCAGTCTTGCTCAAGCATGACAAGCGTTGTACTGGGCAACGGTGTGACTAGACTTGAAGACAAAGTCTTTCGCGGCTGCTACGCCCTACAGGACATCACCTGCTATCGAGATTCTCCCCCGACATGGAACGGCTTTGATTGCTTTGCCGAAGTAAACTATACCGATGCGACACTTCATGTGCGCCTCCTCCGCATCAACCTGTATAGTGAAGCAACAGGCTGGAAAAAGTTCAAACACATCAATGAAATCCCCTACGAGCACGAGGACAAAGGGGTATATTTCAACAAGACCAAATTGACCGGTTGGACCGAGTATGGCGTGTCGTTCAAGGATTACAACTACAATAGTTACAAGGGGGAGGTCAACATTCCTGAAGTAACCGGAAACAGCAGTCCTGCCCCTCATGTGGTCATGATCCTGCATGATGCCTTCCGCGACTGTGACTCTCTGACGAGCGTGTCAATGGGTAGATATGTCCACACGATAAAGGAGCGCGCCTTCCTGAACTGCCCGATGCTCAGGGAGCTGAATCTCTCCAACCAAATCACAGCCATCAACGACTCAGCCTTTGCCGGCTGCAGTGCACTGACGAGTTTCACGCTGCCGAACAGCATCAAGACAATCGGGCACGACGTTTTCACCGGCTGCACTGCGGTGGAGACGCTGATCATTCCCGAGAGCGTGTCGAGCTTTGCCGTTGATAGCATGGTGATGGCCGGGATGACATCGCTGCAGTACATCAACTGCTACTCTATGATGCCACCCCTGGTAACGGGCGAGTGTTTCACACCCGAGCAGATGAGCAAGGTGACGCTATATGTGAGGCCGTCGTCGCTACTCGACTTCAGACTTGACCCCTACTGGGGACGGTTTGCCCATATCGAGACGTGGACCTTTGATTTCCAGGCCAATGGAATCTATTATCTGATTACCAGTCCCACCGAGTGTGCCGTGAGCAATCACGCACCATCAGGCGGAAGTTACTCATCCAGTTCTATTACCATCCCTGAAAAGGCCACCTATGCCGGTGACGACTACAAGGTGACAGCTATCGGCAAGGGTGCCTTCATGAACTGTCCTAAAGTCAAAACTGTAACAATTCCCCAAAGCGTCACAGTCATCGGGGAACAAGCCTTCAAGAAATCGGGCTTGACCAGCATTGTTTTCCCGCGCCAAGTAACCACTATCGACAAGCAGGCCTTCATGGGCTGCACAGGACTCACTAGTCTGACAATTCCCGACCACATCTTCGCCATCGAGGACAGCGCATTTTATGACTGCCATGGGCTGACTACACTGGACTTGGGCAAGTCGGTCACGTTTGTCAGCAATTATGCCTTTGCAAGTTGCTACAACTTGTCTAATATCTTTATCCCCCATTCGGTCGAAGCCCTTTGCGCCGGAGCATTCCAAGACTGCACCAATCTGAAAAACGTAACCATCGACATGGACCATGAGGGATTCTCGGTCGATGGTGATGTTTTCCGTGATTGCTATGCTCTGGAGAGAATCACTTGCTTGGCATTGACTCCGCCTGAACTCGACAACCAGCACGGCGGCTTGAGCCAGAACATCTTGGAGAACGTGTCGCTCATGGTACCACACTCGACGGTTGACGCATATCGCGGGGCCGAGGTGTGGCGTGAATTTGCCCATATCAAGCCATTGACCTATGACTTTACCGCGGATAATATCTATTACCTGATTACGGGCGATAACAGCGTGAGTGTCGTCAACAATGGCTATACCAACGGTTACAGTGGCGAGGTGGTCATCCCCTCGGTGGTCTATCTCAATGATAACGGCATGAAGGTAACCGCTATCGCGGATTCTGCCTTCATGTACTGCAGGGGGCTCAGAAAGGTTACTGTTCCCAATTCGGTACATGAGATTGGCACCTATGCCTTCGCTATCTCAGCACTTTACCAAATCACGCTATCCAAGAACATCACCGAGATTAAAGATTACACCTTCGCTAGCTGCGATGAATTGCGGAGCATCACTATTCCCGACAATGTCACTAGGATTGGCCATCTCGCCTTCTTTGGCTGCGCCGAGTTGCATGATGTTGTTCTGAATGAAGGGCTTAAGTCCATTGGCGAGGGAGCTTTCATGTCAGCAGGTTTCTTCCCGGGCTATCTCAACGTCAACCTGCCCAATACATTGACTAAATTGGGGAATGCCGCATTCATGGGTACAGAGATTCATAGCATCACCATCCCCGCTTCTCTCGACACCATTCCTCTACAAGCCTTTGCCATGTGCATGAAACTTCAGCATGTGACGATACCTAATACTGTTAAATGTATTGACGGTTTAGCATTCTATGCCAACAATTCGCTCAAGAGTATCACCATTCCCAATTCGGTAAAACACATCGGCTATGGTGCATTCATGTGGTGCGACGTCCTTGACGAAGTGGCCATTGGCAATGGTATCGAACACATCGAGGAATGGGCTTTCGGAAAACTCGACGCCTCATTTTATGAGGATTTGGTTGCTACCATCGAGGAGGCCATGGATACCGTCGATATTGACGACATCGACGAATTGATAGAGGGCTGGAAAGAGTATATCGCTGACATCATCGGTGATATCCATCTCATCTCGTCGGTAACATGCTTGGCGAAAACGCCACCGATATTGGAAAGTAGTGCCTTTGCCGCCAGCTACAACTGGGCTAAGCTCACCGTGCCGCAAGAGTCACTCGACCTATACAAGAATGCCGACGAGTGGAAAAAGTTCATCTTTATTAATGTAGGGAACCAAAACGACGTGAACGATGATGGCGAGGTGAACATCGCCGACGTGAATTGTGTCATTAATGCGATTTACGACGAGGGAATCGCCTCCCCTAGACTAGACTCTAACCACGATGGCGAGATCAATATAGCCGACATTAATGCCATCATCGACTACATCTTAAAGGGCAACAACCAATCACTTCAATAAATCCTCATGACTATGAATATAAGAACAATATACCAACACTTCGCCCTGCTCATGATGTTTCTCTTGGGAGCAACAGGCATGGCCAAAGCCTATGACTTCGTTGAAACATGGGGAGTACCGATTTATTATAACGTGGTTAACGGGGAAGCCGTTGTCACCAACAACGGGCGGCCGAGTTGCTACAGCGGAGACCTTTACCTAACAGATAGGGTAACTCACGACGGTGTGACCTATCCCGTGACAGCCATCGGTGATGAAGCGTTTATTAACTGCCGCAACCTGAACAGTGTGAGTCTGGTGCCGAGTATCAGGAGCATCGGAAACAAAGCCTTCAGCAATTGCAGCAGGATGACTTTCGTTGACTATTTCCCTGACTCGTTGACCACAATTGGAGATTATGCCTTCAGCGGTTGCACGTCGTTAAAAGCCATCGGCCCGTCGATAGTCCGTCTGGGAAAGGGCGTGAGGAGCATCGGCAAGGGCGCCTTCATGAACTGCAGCAGCATCAAAACATTTATCATGGAAGACCGCTTGACAACGATTGGTGACAGCGCTTTCATGAATTGTACTCAGCTCAATAATGTGACCATGGGTTATGCAACCACATCAATCGGGACGGGAGCCTTTGCCCAATGCAGTAACATTAGATCTTTTACCAGTAAAGCCGATAATCCGCCTGTCGTCGGAGACGAGACCTGTTTTGCTGCATTCCAAGACCTTGCTACCCTCAAGGTGGGATATTTTGCCGCTCCCAAGTATCAATCCGCCGAATACTGGAAAGAGTTCAAGAGCATTGAGACTTTTAACGACGGCATCGATGGCATCTATTACCAGATTGATGGCGACCAAGCCACAGTGACTTACCGCGACAATAACTACAACAGTTACAGCGGCGATGTGGTGATTCCCGAGAGCTTTGAAAACGATGGCATGACCTATCATGTTGTAGCCATCGGTGACAATGCTTTCAAGGGCTCAACGGGCCTCACTTCGGTAACCATTCCCAACACGATCAGCTGGATAGGCAGCAATGCCTTCAAAGGATGCATGGGACTGTCAAGCATCAATTTGCCAGTGACGCTGACAGCATTGAACGAGCATGCCTTTGACAGTTGCGGAATTACCTCGATTATCATTCCCGAAACTATCACAGCTATCCCCACAGGGTGCTTTGCAAACTGCTACATGTTGGAAACCGTCACATTGCCTGCTGAACTCACCGCCATCGGCAAGGAGGCGTTTTATCGTTGCAATTCCTTAAAGTCGATTGACTTGCCCGAGACTATCACCACACTGGAGCAGGGGGCTTTCAAGTCAAGCGGATTAACCAGTTTCACCTTGCCGCCACAGATTACCACCATTAGTGCTGAACTGTTGCGGTATACCAGCGACATGAAAACCGTCACCCTGCACGACAAGTTGACCACCATAGGCTCATTTTCTTTTGCAAATTGCGGGTTTAGCAGCATTGACATTCCGCTATCGGTCAGGGAAATCAAAGCAAATGCGTTCTATAGCTCTTATTTAACCAGCATAGTTATTCCTGATTCGGTAACGACGCTTGGCAAAAAAGCCTTCTCCAATTGTATCCGCATGACGAACGCTCACATCGGTAATGGCATCAAGGTCATCGGTGACTCCACTTTTTATTGGAGCCCATACTCACCCAGAGAAGTCTCTTTTGGAGATTCCAGCCAACTGACCACCATTGGCGCAAGCGCCTTTGCCCATAACAAGCTGGAACGAATCGACTTACCGAAAACAGTAAAATCAATAGGGACACGTGCTTTTGAATCTTGCAAATCGCTCAAAACCATCGATTTGGGAGATAGGCTCACGGCAATTGCAGGGCATACCTTTGAGAACAGTGACGCTCTGGAAGAAGTGAAGATGCCCAACTCCGTCAAGTCAATTGGCGAAGGAGCCTTTATCAACTGCTACAACCTGAAAGAAGTCAACCTGAGCGATTCTATATTGGATATTGGCAGGAATGCCTTTAACGGTTGCCGCAGCCTCAAGAGTATCAGGATTCCAGACCTGATTACTCAACTGAAATACGGAGTGCTTTGCGGATGTACGGCTCTTGAGCAAGTCGTCATCGGCAAGTCGGTGAGCAAGATAGGGAATACCGTATTCTACAACTGTCCTAGTCTCAAGTGCCTCTACTTCCTCAATCCTGTGCCTGCCACCTATAGCGAGACGTACGTAGTCGGCCCGCTCAATACCGACTATGACATTTATGTGCCTGATCTTACTCCATACGCCCAGACTGAGATGTGGAGCGGCTTGAAACTTCATGGTATCTACAAGAGAGAAGACGTCAGGACCAGCATGGCGACTATTGCCGGTGATTGCGGGTTGCCGCTCACAGGGGCAATCTTCTACCGCTGCGACGGAGACACCATAACATTTGAGCCACAGGACAATGTCATCGCCCTGAAAGGGCTTGTTCCCACTCACAACGATGTTGCCATCGACTTTGTCGCCACCGACGGCGAACAGTACCGCATCAACGACGTGGTGGTGACCGACAGCATCGCCTTCAGCAACTGCCACGGGGAGAAGATCGGGTCGCTGTTCGGTCCCACGTTCACCATCACCTGTGACGAGGAGTTTGTTCCCGACTCGTGTGGTGTGTACTATGATTACCTGAAGAAAGACTTCCAGGGCAGCGTCATCAAGAGTTATCGCGACAGCTGCGTCATTCAGTGCCAAGGCTTGCCCATCAGGCCGGGCTGGCACTATGACGTCATGCCTTGGGTGGCCTATCATGGGGTGATCTACAAGTCGGAGACCGTGCGCATTAAGCCATCGAACTACTCCAGTAATACTTTCCCTGCCGCCGAGATTTATCCTACATCGGTGAACATGCCCACCAGCAGTATCATCGGCACTGAACGCAGTGCAAAGAAAGCCTTTTTCGTGATGGACGGGAAACATTACGACCGCCTGCAAGTCACTGGTCTGGACCCCGAGACGGCCTATCATGCCACCTGCATCCTGTTCGACAAGAACGGCTACGACAGCATCGACTTCGACTTCATCACGCCCCCCCTGCAAATGGGCGGCAGCGAGGTCCGCACAATCAAACAGAACACCGTCTTGTTCAAGGGCTGGAGCAACATGGCCGACGAAGAGACTTGTAGCGGCATCGAGTGGGAGCGCGTGAACGTAGAGGGCACAACACAGCAGAAACCCGCCTACGTCTTTGCCGGCTCGCTGGCCAATATTGTGAACCGCATAGCACTGAGCACCCCCTACAGGTACAGGCCCTATTACAAGTCGCAGGCCGGCAACGTCTATTATGGCGAGTGGCAGGAGTTCAGCATCACCGATGCCGTGGGCAACTATGAGCCGATACTTTACAACTATGGCGTTGTGAAGGTGACACCCACAACAGCAACCGTGCGCGGCCTGGTTCTGCAAGGCAACAACGATGTTACATCTCAGGGCTTCACCTACAACGTCAACGCCTGGAATGCCGACAAGCAGTACATCAGCGGATCGGGCCAGCTCATGGAGTGCACCATCACGGGCCTGAAACCCAACACGGGCTATTGGATCCACGTGAGTGCCTATGCCAACCACAATTATGCTTCTAGCGACATCTACTTTGCCACGACAGCCATCACTGCCGATGTAAACTGCGACGGAGAGGTTAATATCGCAGACGTGAATGCAGCCCTCGACAATATCTTTAACGATAATAACAGCGACAACGCCGACATTGACGTGAACAATGACCACGAGGGCAACATCGCCGACATCAATGCCATCATCAACGCAATCCTCAATCAATAAGGAGTTTAAGAGTAAAAAATATGGAATTAGTTAGGGGTTGGCCAATGGTCAACTCCTAACTTCTAACTAATCAAATGATTCCTGTGAGGTAGAGGAAGATAAAGATGATGGATACAGGAGCAAAGTATCGCATGCAGAAGATCAGGAACGGCTCCATAGTGCCCTTGAGGCGGCCTCCGTTGGTAATCTGGTCGTGCACCACCTTGCGGTCAAGAATCCAGCCCACATAGACTGCTGTGAACAGTCCGCCCAAGAGCATGAAGATGTTGCTGGCGGCATAGTCCATCATGTCAAATATGTTCTTGCCCCACAACTTGATGTCGTCAAGCACATTGAACGAGAGGGCAGCCACTACTGCCAAGACAAAAGTGAACAGAGCAGTCCAAGCGATGGCCTTAGGACGCGACAGTTTGTGCTCCTCGATGAGGAAAGTGATGGGTATTTCACTCAACGAAATAGTTGATGTCAACGAGGCGAAGAAGACCAGCAGGAAGAACAGCAAGGCCCAAATGTAAGCGCCTGTCATCTGCTGGAAAATGCTCGGCAACACCTCAAAAATGAGGCGCGGACCGGCTGTGGGTTCCACTCCATAGGAAAAGACAGCGGGGAAAATCATAACCCCCGAGAGAATAGCGACCAACGTGTCGAGAACTCCGACGGTCACCGCATCCTTGACCAACGACGTGTCGTCCTTGAAATAGGAGCTGTAAGTCACAAGGCAGGATATACCGATAGATAATGACAGGAAAGCCTGGCCGAACGCGTCCAGCACACCACGCATCGTCAACTGTGAGAAATCGGGATAGAACAGGAAAGCAAGACCTTTGTGGGCACCTGGCAACAATAATGAGTTGATACAAAAGATAATGAGTATCAGGAACAACAGTGGCATCATGGTGCTGGCAACACGTTCAATGCCTTTCTCAATGCCTCGACTCATCACCAAGAAATTGAGCACGAGAAACACCACCGTCCAGCCCACACAACGCCACGGGTTGCTCACAAGCCCCGTGAACATGGCCTCATATTCCTGCGCCGTGTGGCTGCTCAGGTTGCCCATGGCGGCCTGATAGAGGTATTCAATTATCCAGCCGCACACCACACTATAGAAGCCGATGACAACGAAACTGCCCAGAATGCAGATGTAGGTAAAAAGATAATATTTCTTGCCGGGCGACAGCTTTATCAGGGCCGACTTCATGTTGCTGTGTGTCGATCGGCCTATGATGAACTCACTCAAAATGACAGGAATGCCCATCACAATGATGCAACAGATGTAAACAAGAATAAAGGCGCCGCCTCCATTCACGCCAGCCTCATAGGGGAAACGCCAGATGTTTCCCAGTCCCACAGCCGAGCCCACTGCCGCAGCAATAGCCCCCAGCCGAGTCGCAAATCCTACACGTTTTGCCATATATGTTACATTATTAGATTTTCACGCAAAAGTAGAAAGAATTTGTGATATCGACAAACTATCTTGCCCACATTAATTACAGTAGCATGCAAATGGCAGTGTCACAACCGATTTTCAGAACTGTGGCACCGGATCGATGTGCCTAGGCCGATTGTCGGGTTTTGATTTTGGAGGATGTTTTTTGTGGGTTTTCTTCTTAGACTTGTGTGTTTTCTTAGGTTTTGCAGGAAAAACAAGCAACGATGTGTCGGCCTCTGATTCATACTTTTGCATTTCATTTTGCTGCAAATCAGGTGAGGGCTCATTGTGACAATATCGCACAGCGAATGTGCAAGCCATCAGCAATGCGATGACAGCCAGAACGATGATTGTTCCGCGCCGTTCACGTTTTGTCATTTCCAAGAATCCCATACCATTCATTTTTGCATCAATTCCTGCTTGCAAAAATAACACTAAATCAAGTAAACAGAGCACTTGATTATTATTTTTGATAGTTTTTTTTAGAAAAAATGAGTTCATGAAGAGATTTTTTATTACCTTTGCACGTTCAAATTAAAAAGTGAACAGAATTAATACGCATGAAATCGTTTTTGCTAGCCATACCCAAAGGAGTGCCTACTATCATCATGTTATTGGTGATATGCTTTTTCACATTCCCTAATAACCCTCTTGGAATCAAAGCACTAAGGATATTTCCTTATGCTGAACAAGTGGGACACTTCATTTTATATTTTGTTGCATGCTTGGTGTTCACTCTGGACTATGCCAAGTCAAAATTGCCTCACCACAGCAAGGTCAACAAGGAGATTGCGATTGCCACGGTAACGGCTGTTTTGTCATTCGTCATGGAGTTGGGCCTGATGATCAAGACCAATGGATATAACTACGACATCACCAATGTGTATGCAGCAACTTTGGGTGCAATTCTAGCATTCCTGTTTTACCATTACTGGTTATACCACCCCTTGCGCCACTACCTGTATCACTCGGTACAGCACCACTGGAGATACCAGCACAAACGCAAGAAAAAGAAATACCGCAGGTTTAAACTATAATCTGTATTTTACAGAAAACAATATTTAAGGCAATATTTTTGTGCAACTCAAAAATATTGCCTTAATTTGTAAAATTCAAACCAAACCACTTGTCAGTTATGCTGTTTTCAGATAAAATCAAGCAATTGCGCATCGACAGCGGCAAGCGCCAGAAAGACCTAGCCAAAGCCATCGGAGTCGATGTGCCTGCCTATAGCCGCTATGAGCACGGCGAGCGGCGTCCCAAGCGAGAACAAGTACTGCGTCTGGCCCGTATTTTCAAGACTGACGCCGATGAGCTCATCGCTGCATGGCTAGCCGATGAAGCCTATAGCCATATTGCCCAAGACAAAATGGCAGCACGCGCTGCAACCCTGCTACGTGACATGCTGAATGGCAAAGATGACGAGGGCGTTGATGATGAAAACCACAAAGAAAACAAAGGGGTGACCGAACCACAGCAAGTCACACATGGCATCGTTGCAGACTTGGGACGTTCGTTGCTGCCCCATCTGGAACAGGGCGATGCCCCCAGCGTGATGCAACGCATTGAGGACGAAAGCATAGACTGCATTGTCACTACCCCGCCCTATTGGCGCCGCCGTCACCAAGGCACCGAAAGCATCACTGCCAGCCATGCCGACATCTTTGTTCAGGAAATTCTTGCCACTACCGCCCAAGCATGGCGTGTTCTCAAGCCGCAAGGTTCGTTGTGGATGAATTTGGGCGATGACACAACCAACGGCTTTGTCCAGGGCATTCCTTGGAGAATCATACTGGCCATGATTGACCAGCAAGGATGGCACCTGGTGAACGAGGTTGTTTGGAACAAAATCACCACATCGCCGCAGGGCAGTCATGACCACCTGCGCAAGGTTCATGAATTCATGTTCCATCTGGTCAAGGGCGATGATTTCTACTATAATGACGAGGAATTGAGGCACACCTATGCTCTAATTGCCCGCAACGATGATAAAGGCCGCAAAAAATCGGCCAAGGTCAAAGAGCAATACCTGCAACCGGCAAGCGGACACGGCATGGTGCCAGGCGACGTCTGGACCATAGGCGTGCAGCGCTCAGGCATTGCCCATTACTGTGTAGCGCCCGACACACTGTACCGACTGCCAATTGTTGCAACCTGCCCTCGCGGAGGCATCGTGCTAGACCCCTACTGCGGCACCGGAACCGCCTGTAAGATAGCCTATGAGATGAACCTGCGCAGCATCGGCATTGATATCAACTCCGATTATGTCAAACAGGCCCGTGCCAGCATTGCGCAGAAACCGCTGAGCCTCTTCTAAACGACGTTATTCAAGCATGATTTCTATTCAGGGATTGAAAGTAGAGTTCGGCAGCCAAGTGCTGTTCGAAAATATCAGTTTTGTAGTTAATAAACGAGACAAGATTGCACTGGTCGGCAAGAACGGAGCCGGCAAAACCACAATGCTGAGAATCATTACTGGTGAGCAACAGCCCACCAGCGGCACGGTTTCACGCCAGACTGATATCACCATCGGCTATCTGCCGCAGCAGATGGTTCTCAAGGATGAGCTGACAGTCAAAGAAGAAGCAGGTCGCGCATTTGAGCACCTGCAGCAGATGGATGATGCCATCGACCGCATGAACAAGCAACTGGCCGAGCGCACCGACTATGACAGTGAAGACTATCAGGAACTTATCGAGCGCGTGGCGCAAAAGACTGAGCTGCGGGCCCTCATGCAGAGCGAGAACATCGAGGCCGAAATCGAGAAGACACTGACTGGTTTGGGATTTGAACGCAGCGACTTTGACCGCCCGACGAGTGAATTCAGCGGCGGCTGGCGCATGCGCATCGAGTTGGCAAAACTGCTGCTCCGCCGTCCCGACGTGCTGTTGCTTGATGAGCCGACCAACCACCTGGACATCGAGTCTATCCAATGGTTGGAAGCCTTTTTGAAGAACCGTAACGGTGCCCTGTTGCTGGTCTCGCACGACCGCGCCTTTATCGACAACGTGACCAACCGCACCATTGAGATTTCGTTGGGAAAAATCTATGACTACAAAGTGAGTTACAGCCAGTTTGTGGAACTGCGCAAGGAACGTGTTGAACAACAAATGCGTGCTTATGAAAACCAGCAGAAACTCATCCATGACACTGAGGATTTTATTGAGCGTTTCAGATACAAGGCCACCAAGGCCGTGCAGGTGCAAAGCCGCATCAAGATGCTGGACAAACTGGAGCGTATCGAGGTGGATGAGGTTGACCGCTCACGAATGAGGCTGAAATTCCCTCCTGCCCCCCGCAGCGGCGACTATCCTGTCATTGCCGAGGACCTGCGCAAGGACTATGGAACGCTCAATGTATTTCATGACGTGAATTTCACCATCAAACGAGGCGAAAAAGTCGCCTTTGTAGGCAAGAACGGAGCCGGTAAATCCACACTGGTCAAGTGCATCATGGGTGAGATTCCCTTTGACGGCAAACTGCAGATTGGCCATAACGTGAAGATTGGCTACTTTGCCCAAAATCAGGCACAACTGCTCGACGAAACGCTGACCATCCACGACACTATAGACTATGTGGCTGTGGGTGATATACGCACCCGCATCAACGATATCCTGGGGGCTTTCATGTTCGGAGGCAAGAATGCCGACAAGAAGGTGAAGGTGCTGAGTGGTGGCGAGAAAAGCCGCCTGGCGATGATACGCTTGTTACTGCAACCCGTGAACCTGCTCATCCTCGATGAGCCCACCAACCACCTGGATATGCCCAGCAAGGACGTGTTGAAGGAAGCCATCCAGGCTTTTGACGGCACGGTAATTGTCGTGTCGCATGACCGCGACTTCCTGAACGGAATTGTCAACAAAGTTTATGAGTTTGGCGATCACCGCATCAGGGAACACCTGGGCGGTATCTATGACTTCCTGCAGAAGAAGCAGCTTGACTCACTGCAACAATTGGAAATCAAAAACACTCCTTCCTCTACAGCCAGTGCTGTGGAAGCGACAGAAGCTACCGCTAGTCAAGGCAAGATGGACTACCAGCGGCAAAAAGAACGCGAACGCCGCATCCGTCAAGCCGAGAAACAGGTCAAGACCTATGAGGCCAAGATAGCTGAACTGGAGGAACAACTTGCCGAAATCGAGGAGAAACTCTCCTCAGCCGGTAGCGAGGATTTGGACATCTACTATGCACATTCCAAAATCAACCGTGAGCTTGAAGAAGCCATGGCCAAATGGGAAGAGGCAGGAGAAGATCTGGAAAAAGTTAAAAATAGTTAGAAGTGATGTTGAGGAGAGTTGACATCAATAGCGGAAATGCTAGGGATAAAGCCTTGAGAGAATTGTATGAAACGGCTTTTCCTGTTCAGGAGCAGATACCCTATGATGACCTCATCTATCTACTTGATGCCATGGACATTGATTATAGCGCATACTATGACGGCAATGTGCTGGTGGGCCTGTTTATAGTACTGCGATTGCCGCGTTATAATTGGGGATGGTATTTTGCTGTGAGAGAGAATCTGAGGGGCAAAGGATATGGTCAAAGCATTTTGAACTTGGTTCTTGACAGATACCGTGAAGATCTGCCTTTTGTCATTGATATCGAGTCGCCTTACCAACCTGATGCGCCCAATCCCGAACAAAGGCGCAGGCGGCATGCCTTTTACCTGCGCAACGGCATGAAAGAAACGCCGACGAGCCACACCTGGGACGGCCTCACATTCACTATTTTAACAAACAGCGACGAACCTTTCACTCAGCAGGACTATGACGACATCGTTGCCGCCCTGCGCGCCGTGTGGACAAACATGCCAGGCGGACAATAAGACTAATTAACTTTATCTTCTTGGATTATTCTGTATAAACGGCTACTTTTGCGGGTATGAAACGGGTTATATCCATCATCATGGCAATGGCAGCCCTTCTTGGAGCAGCACAGGAGAACCAGATGCTCAAGTTGCAGTTTGACCAATCCAAAATCAGTCCGCAGTTCACCATGCCTGAACTGCCGGCTGTCACCATGCCCGTGACAAACATCAAGCCCACCTTCAGCATCATTCATCCCACTGCGGCCGAGCTCAAACTGGATAATTACGACCGCTTTACCGATTCGCTGGCCATATACCAGCGAGAATGGCGCCCTACAGCCAATGTACCCCGTTTCAGTTATAATACCAGCCCATATAGCCGTGACTGGTCGTCGAGCGGTGTCATCACGCGTGTGGGTGGCGGATTCCTTACTGGAGCAGGCTCACACATGACTTATCCAGGAATGGGAGATATGGCAAGCGCCAGTGTCGCCATGACAATGCCAATGGGCGAACGACTCCAAGTCACAGCAGGCATTACGGGCAGCAAATACCATTTTGACCACAATGCATGGAACGACTATGGTGTGTTTGGTAATGCATCATTCCGCATCAACGACCGGTTGTCGCTCAATGCCTTCGGTCAGTACTACGTCAACCAGCGATTCCACTCGGTAGCGGCGATGCCGTTTTTGGGCAGTTCTTCCTACGGCGGCACCCTTGGTTGGAAAGCCAGTGACAATTTTTCGCTCGACGTGGGCGCAAGACGCATCTATGACCCCTACACCGGACGTTGGCGCACGTTGCCTGTTGTTCAGCCCACCTTTAACCTGTTAGGGGCACCCATCTCCTTCGATGCCGGTCCATGGATTTACCAACTGCTTGACGGACTGCTAAATGGCGGCAAAAAAAGCCAAGACTGGGGAGACCCTCGTTACCGCCCTGTTAGCGTTCCCAACGCTGTTACAAGTCAGCCTGGTTTCAATCCCAACAGCCCCGTCCCCATCCCTGACCCCTTCCGCCACTGATTTTCATCGTCTTTTATTCGTAACTGTTTTAGGGATTTTTAGTAGCGTAGTCTTGTCCAAGTGGGAAAATTTGAGTAATTTTGCACGTTAAACCCATCTGATTGGGTTTAGCAGGCATAGTAATGGTAATCAAGAGTACAATAGAGGACATTATCAGAGAGGATTTGGCCGATATCTGGTCTATCTTGAACAGCGAGGAGAAACATCTCATCGCCGAGAATTTTGTCATCCACACCTACCGCAAGGGCCAGATCATCTATGCCGAGAAAGACGAGCCTCAGTTTTTGTGGGTACTCATCAAGGGCAAGGTGAAACGTTTCAAGAACGGAATCGGCGGCAAGCAGCAGATTCTGCGGCTTTATCGCCCCATTCAGTACTTTGGCTATCGTGCGTGGTTCGCACGGGAGCCTTACGTTGCCAGCACCATGGCCATCGAACCGTCACAGGTGGGCAGCATTCCCATGACTGTGGTGAAAAAACTTATTGACGGGAACATGAATTTGGCATGGTTCTTCATCCATGAATTGTCCAAGCACTTGGGCGGCAGCGACTCCAAGGTGGTGACGTTGTCGCAAAAGCACATCCGCGGCCGCCTTGCCGAAGCCCTGTGCATGCTGGTTGACAACTATGGATATGAGGAAGACGGCAAGACGCTGAAAATCTACATGGCTCGTGAAGACCTGGCAAACTTGTCGAACATGACTACCGCCAACGCCATCCGCACCCTCTCTACCTTTGCCCAAGAACGTATCATCACCGTTGACGGACGACGCATTCGCATCGTTGACGAACCCACATTGCGCAACATCAGCCGATTCGGATAACGACATGATCATCGCCCAACAAAAACGCAAAGAGAATATTGCCGAATATCTCCTGTATCTGTGGCAGGTCGAGGACTTGCTGCGCGCTTGCCATCTTGACATTGACATCGTGGACAAGACCATTATCTCCCGATATAACGTGGACGAAAAAACTCGCCATGAGATTCGTGAGTGGTATGAGTCGCTCATCCAAATGATGGAAATGGAGAACGTGCGGGAAAAAGGCCACATCCGTGTGTGCCACAACGTGCTTATCCGCTTGAACGACCTGCACCAGCAACTGCTGGCAGACCAAGGCCGTTTTCCGGATTATCATGCCGACTATTACCGCTCGCTGCCCATCATTGTTCAACTGCGTGCGCCACTACCCGAGCAGGAACGTCCCACCGAACTGGAAACATGCTTCAATGCCCTCTATGGCGTGATGCTGCTCCACCTGCAAAGCAAGGAAATCTCCCAAGACACGGCTGCCGCAATTTCACAGATTTCGCACTTCATCGGCTTGCTTGCGGCTTATTACAAGCGCGATGAGGAGAAGCCGTTGTTTGGCAACGACCTCAACGACAATTAATCAATGGATAAAACCGCTAATATACTTATTACAGGCGCTAATGGCCAGTTGGGCCATGAGATGCGTAACGTGTTGGCCATGGACCAACGTTTCAATGCCATCTATACTGACGTGGCTGGTGAAGACATCGTCACTCTCGACATCACCGACGAGAGCGCAGTTGAACAGCTGGTTGCTGACAAATCCATCAGCATCATCGTCAATTGCGCAGCATATACTGCCGTTGATGCCGCTGAGGACAACGAGCCGCTTGCCAATCGACTCAATGCCGATGCTGTAGGCATTTTGGCTCATGTCGCCAAACGGCACGGTGCACGCATGGTGCATGTATCAACCGACTATGTATTTGACGGAAAAGGCTGTATCCCTTACACCGAAGATATGCCCACTTGCCCACAATCGGCCTATGGCCGTACCAAGTTAGCCGGTGAACAAGTTTTGCTCGACACGCTCGGCGATGACGCCGTCATCCTGCGCACGGCATGGCTCTATTCACCCTATGGCAAGAACTTTGTCAAGACGATGTTGGCATTGGGCAAGGACAAACCTGCCTTGAAGGTCGTGTTTGACCAAGTTGGCTCACCCACCTGTGCCTGTGATCTGGCTCGTGCCATCGTTACCGTGATGAGTGCCGAGCAATGGCATGGCGGCATCTATCACTTCAGCAACGAGGGTGTCATTTCATGGTATGACTTCACCTTGGCCATCCACCGCCTGGCAGGCATCACCACCTGTGACGTGCAGCCCTGCCACAGTGACGAGTTTCCCGCCAAGGCCAACCGTCCCAGCTACAGCGTGCTTGACAAAACAAAATACAAAACCACCTTTGGCGTGACAGTTCCCTACTGGCTCGACAGCCTTGAGGACACCCTTAAACGACTTTAAACACTAAACTTAAACACTAAACGAATAATGTCACTGACAACCGAAATCACCCGCCGCCGCACCTTTGCCATCATCAGCCACCCTGATGCCGGCAAGACGACGTTGACCGAAAAACTGCTGCTTTTTGGTGGCGCCATTCACGTGGCAGGTGCTGTAAAATCCAATAAGATTAAAAAGACCGCCACAAGCGACTGGATGGAGATTGAGAAGCAACGTGGCATCTCGGTCGCCACCTCGGTCATGGGTTTCAACTATGGCGACTATAAAATCAATATCCTCGACACCCCTGGACACCAGGACTTTGCCGAGGACACTTACCGCACCCTGACAGCCGTCGACAGCGTCATCATTGTTGTTGATGTCGCCAAAGGTGTGGAGACGCAGACTCGCAAACTCATGGAGGTGTGCCGCATGCGCAATACTCCGGTCATCATCTTTGTCAACAAGCTTGACCGCGAAGGTCGCGACCCGTTTGACATCCTCGATGAACTGGAGCAAGAACTGAAAATTGACGTTCGCCCCTTGAGTTGGCCCATCAACATCGGTGCCCATTTTAAGGGTGTATATAACATCTATGAGCACAACATCAGTCTGTTCAAGCCCGACAAGCAGCATGTGACCGACCGCGTGGACATCAACGATATCAATGACCCCGCTATTGATGCCGCAGTGGGCAAGGCCGATGCCGAGAAGTTGCGTGCCGACATTGAGCTCATTGATGGCGTCTATCCCGACTTCAACACGCTTGATTATCTGGATGCAAAAGTGGCACCCGTCTTCTTCGGGTCGGCATTGAACACCTTTGGTGTGAAAGAGCTGTTGGATTGCTTTGTGCGCATTGCACCTTCTCCCCGCCCTGTCAACGCCATTGAGCGCACCGTGGAGCCTGGCGAAGACAAGTTCACAGGCTTCGTGTTCAAGATACATGCCAATATGGATCCCAATCACCGCAGCTGCATCGCCTTTGTCAAGGTTTGCTCCGGCGTTTTCCAGCGCAATGGCAACTACAAACATGTGCGCAGCGGCAAAAGCTACCGCTTTAGCGCTCCCACCGCCTTCATGGCTCAGAAAAAAGAAATCATCGATGAAGTGTATCCCGGCGATATCGTGGGCCTGCCCGATAACGGCATCTTCAAGATTGGCGATACCCTCACCGAGGGCGAAGAACTCCATTTCAAAGGTCTGCCCAGTTTCTCTCCCGAGATGTTCAAATACATCGAGAACTCTGACCCCATGAAGACCAAACAACTCAACAAAGGTTTGGAACAGTTGATGGACGAGGGTGTGGCCCAGATGTTTGTCAACCAGTTCAATAACCGCAAAATCATCGGCACCGTGGGCCAACTGCAGTTTGAGGTAATCCAGTACCGTCTGCTGCATGAATACGGAGCCCAATGCCGATGGGAACCCATCCACCTGTATAAGGCCTGCTGGATTGAGAGTGACGACGAGGACGCCCTTGATGCCTTCAAGAAGCGCAAGCACCAGTTCATGGCACTCGACATCGAGGGTCGCGACGTGTTCCTTGCCGACTCTAATTATGTCCTGCAAATGGCTCAGCAGGATTTCCCAAAGATTACCTTCCACTTCACTAGTGAATTCTAATACATTAAAAACAACTAAAAACTTAGGATTAAGAACTAAGGACTAAAAACGAAAGCAATGGAAAGACTGAAGAAATTATACTTAGAACATGTGGGCAGCGAGCCGACCGAAATCGTCCTCATGGACAAGGCCGGTTCTAACCGCCAATATTACCGCCTACTGGGCGAGCGTTCCCTAGTCGGAGTCATCGGCGAATCACGTGAAGAGAACGATGCCTTCATCTATATGGCAAGGCACTTCCGCGAACAAGGTTTGTCGGTGCCCGAGGTCTATGGCGTGAGTGATGACCACATGGCTTATATCCAAGAGGACCTGGGCAAAAAGCCCGAGAATATCCTGTGGAACAAAATCCGCCGCAGCGCCATGACACATGCATTTGCCAGCGATGAAAAGGAATTGCTTCGCCGTGCCATGCGCGATTTGGTAGACATCCAGTTCCGTGGTGCTGAGGGTTTTGACTACAGCAACTGCTACCCTGCAAAATGCTTTGACGAGCGCTCCATCAAGTGGGACTTGAATTATTTCAAGTATTGTTTTCTCAAAGCCACAGGCATCGTCTTCAATGAGGACAAACTCGAAAACGATTTTGAAAAGCTGACCCACGACCTGTTGGCGGTTCCAAGCAACACTTTCATGTACCGTGATTTCCAGTCACGCAACGTGATGCTTGTTGGAGATGCCGACAAACCCGCCGAATGCAAACTAGCATTTATAGATTTCCAGGGAGGTCGTCGCGGTCCGTTCTACTATGATGTGGCATCTTTTGTATGGCAGTCGCGCGCCAAATATCCCGACGAGCTGAAGAAAGACCTAGTCGATGCCTACCTCAAGAAACTCAAGCAATACCAGCCCGACATTGACGAGCAACAGTTCTATGACAACCTGCGACTGTTTGTACTGTTCCGCACCCTGCAAGTGCTGGGAGCCTACGGCTTCCGCGGTTATTTTGAGAAGAAGCCCGACTTCATGAAGAACAGCATCGTACCTGCCGTTGCCAATCTGCGCAAGCTGGTGATTGAAAAGCCTTTCACCCAATATCCTTACTTGAGCCTTGTTATCGATGAAATGGTTAACCTCAAGGACTTTGTGAGTGAAGACAAAGGACTGACCGTAAGAGTCATGAGCTTCGCCTTCAAGAAAGGCATACCTCACGACCCATCGGGCAACGGTGGCGGTTTTGTATTTGACTGCCGCGCACTGAACAACCCGGGCAAATATGACAAGTACAAAGCCTTTACCGGCCTCGACAAGAACGTGATTGACTTCTTGCAGAAGGAGAGTACCATCGACAAGTGGCTGGAGCATGTCTATGCCCTGGTCGACGAGTCGGTCGAACGATACAAGAAGCGCAACTTCACCGACCTGATGGTCTGCTTTGGTTGTACGGGTGGCCAGCACCGCTCGGTCTATGCAGCCGAGCACCTTGCTGAACACATTCACGATAAGTTCAACGTGCGTGTTGAGCTCTCCCACCGCGAGCAGCCCGATCATGAACGCACCCTTAATCCTATTGACCGATGAAAGCGCTGATTTTTGCAGCAGGTCTGGGCACACGCCTCAAGCCGTTGACCGACGACCGTCCTAAAGCGATGGTCGAGATTGCAGGAAAGCCCATGCTGCAGCATGTCATTGAACGAGTGGCTGCGGCAGGTTTTGACGATATCACCATCAACATCCACCACTTTGGGCAGATGATCATTGACTTTGTGGAGAGGAACAACAACTTCGGCCTCAACATTCACATCAGTGATGAGCGCGGACAATTGCTCGACACCGGTGGCGGCATCTTAAAGGCACGGCAATGGCTTGATGGTGACGAGCCTTTTCTGGTACATAACACCGACATCATCAGCACGCTGGACCTGAAGGCATTCTATAACTACCATTTGGAACATGACGCATTGGCGACCATTCTGGTGAAGGAACGACAAACCCAACGCTATTTCCTGTTTGATGAGAACGACCGTCTGTGTGGTTGGACCAACAAGGCAACCGGAGAATTCAAGCCAGACCAAGAAAAACTGAAGAGTCTCGAGCTCAAGGAATTTGCATTTGGTGGACTGCACGTCATCTCACCTCGCATCTTCCCCGAACTTGAACGTTATCGCCGCAAGGGCGGTGAGGACAAGTTCTCTATCACGCCATTCTACATCGGCATGTGTTCACACCATCTCATTCAAGGTTATCATCCCGATGTTGACTATCAGTGGCTCGACATCGGCAAGCCCGAGACACTCGCCCAAGCACAAGAATTACTCAAGGATAATTAAACTATCATCTTCATCACCTATCTAAAACTAGAAACCAGGGACTAAAAACAATAAACTAAAATATGAAAAAGACAATCATCATTGCAGTCATCATGCTGCTCGTGGCAGGCACCGCATCGCTTGATGCGCGCACCAAGAAATCAGCTAAAAAGAGTAAAAGCACTACTACCCAGGTGATTTTCACCGGTGACATTGCCAACAAGGTAATTGGCTATAATGGTACAACACCCCTCAACATCACCGTCAAGAACGGAGTCATTGAGAACATCGAGGTGTTGCCCAATCAGGAATCGCCCAATTACCTCAAGCGTACCAAGGACAAAGTGCTGCCACAGTATATCGGCAAGACCGTAGCCGAGGCCAAGAAACTGAAAGCCGACGTTGCCACCGGTGCCACCTACACCAGCGAGGCTCTCATCAAGAACATCCAAATGGGACTCGAGCAGGCCAAATCCTCTTCGGCAAAAAAGGCTACATCCAAAAAGAAAGCGTCCAAAAAGCGCCGTTAAACCCACCGTCTGAATCCCGATGACGACATATCTGGAATTGATAGTACCCATCAGTTTTAACGAATCCTGGTTCAGGGATTTGCGGGAGCGGCTTGATGGAGTCAACGTTCGTTGGCAACGCAACTTCTACCATATAACAATGGTGTTCGTGAACCATGCACCCGACGGCGTCAATCTCGTACCGGGACTGAATGACATACTTAGCGGAACGATGGCACCAGCCATCACCTTTGACAAGCTTGACGCTTTTACAGCCAGTGGAGGCCACTCGCACATCATCAACCTCACGGCAACTGAGGCCCCTGAAGAATTCCAGTCGCTTGTTCAAGACCTAAGGGACTATTTTACATCCAATGGATGTACGATTCAATCGGGTTTTCGCCTGCATGTGACGCTGGGGCGTGTTCAAGATCCGAGGGCGAGACTGAGAACCATCAAAGAAGCCATGAGCCAAGTTCAACTCCCCGCCATGACTCTCAACCTGACCGATGTGAACTACCGTATCTTCAAGAACTACGACAAGCCTCTTGCCCATTGGCAACTGACCAAGTGACCAACCAATAGTCGGCAGATTAATCGATGGAATTCAAACTGCATAGTGAATACGAGCCCACCGGAGACCAGCCACAGGCAATTGCCGAACTGGCTAACGGTGTGAATGATGGTGTGCCCTATCAAACGCTGCTGGGTGTGACAGGTTCGGGAAAAACCTTCACCATGGCCAACGTCATCGCACAAACCGGTCGCCCCACATTGGTGCTGTCGCACAACAAGACGCTGGCAGCACAGCTCTATGCAGAGTTCAAGAGTTTCTTCCCCGAGAATGCGGTCCATTACTTCGTCTCCTACTATGATTACTACCAGCCAGAGGCCTACATTCCCTCGACTGACAAATATATTGAGAAGGACCTGGCCATCAATGATGAAATTGAGAGGCTGCGCCTATCCACTGTGACTGCCTTGCTGAGCGGCCGCCGCGACATCGTGGTGGTATCGAGTGTGTCGTGCCTCTACGGCATGGGCAACCCTGAGGATATCACAGCCAATGCCATCGAGTTGCGGGTGGGCCAAGAAATAGGACGAGATGAGTTGCTGCACCGCCTGGTTGATGCCCTTTATTCCCGCAGCGATACCGAGTTGAGGATGGGCACTTTCCGTGTCAAGGGCGACACGGTTGATGTGTTCCTAAGCGATGAGGACATCATGTTGCGCATCATCTTCTGGGGCAACGAGATTGAACGCATCCAGATTCTTGACAGCGAAACACAACTACCCACCGAAGATGTTGAAGGCTTCAAAATCTTTCCTGCCAACATTTTTGTAACCACCAAGGAGCGGATGCGTGCCGCCATGGGCCAGATAGACCTGGACCGCGAAAACCAGGTGGCCGCCTTTGCCCGCGAGAACCGCTTTGCCGAGGCCAAGCGGTTGAACGAGCGCGTGACCTATGACATGGAAATGATGCGCGAGGTGGGCTATTGCTCCGGCATTGAGAATTATAGCCGTTATTTTGACGGTCGCCGACCAGGCATGAGGCCATTCTGCCTGCTGGACTATTTTGCTGACGACTTCCTGACCATCATTGATGAGAGCCATGTGACTGTGCCGCAAATTCGCGCTATGTATGGCGGCGACCAGTCACGTAAGACTAATCTGGTGCACTACGGCTTCAGACTGGAAGCGGCATTGGATAATCGCCCGTTGCGATTTGAGGAATTTGAAGCACTTACTCATCAAACCATCTATGTGAGCGCCACACCTGCCGACTATGAGTTGAACAAGAGCGAGGGCATTATCACCGAGCAACTGATTCGTCCGACAGGACTACTTGACCCTCAGATTATCGTACGCCCCTCACAAGGACAGGTCGATGATCTAGTGGAAGAAATACAACTGCGCATTGAGCGCAGCGAGCGCACATTGGTTACCACACTCACCAAGCGCATGGCTGAAGAACTGAGCGATTACCTCAAGAAGCTGGATATCCGCACCGCCTACATGCACAGCGATGTCGAAACCATGGAACGCATCGAGATTATCGATAACCTGCGGGCTGGAGCCATCGACGTGCTTGTGGGTGTGAACCTGCTGCGTGAAGGCCTTGACCTGCCCGAGGTATCGCTTGTAGCAATTCTGGATGCTGACAAAGAAGGTTTCCTTCGCAGCCGCCGTTCACTGACACAAACAGCCGGACGTGCCGCCCGTAACCTTAACGGTACCGTCATCATGTATGCCGACAACATCACCGACTCGATGCGCCAGACCATCGATGAAACTGAACGCCGCCGCACCTTGCAACTCAAGTATAACGCGGATCACGGCATCACACCCACGGCCATCATCAAGGCCCGTACGGCGATCATCGGCCAAGATACCGACATGCGCCACCCGACGGCTCCAAGCCGCCACAATCAATCGCCCATGCCTGCAGCGTCCTCGCCCAAACTGCGCTATACCGAGGAATTTGATGCTAGCGCAGGTGTCGCCGCCGATCCCGTAGTCGCCTACATGAGCGGCAAAGACATGCAAGCAGCCATCGACCGGCTGAAGACTCAGATGATTGAGGCCGCCAAACGCATGGACTTCCTTGAAGCCGCACAATATCGTGACGAAATTCTCAAACTCGAGGAATTACTCGAAGAAAAGAATATAGATTAGAGGTTAATGCATGGTCAAGGAGAAGGGACATAGTGACCATCACGTCAAAGGACAATGGCTGCCCACTACCCGCAAGGAGATGGACCACTTGGGATGGGAACAGGCCGATGTCATCTTGTTTACCGGTGATGCCTATATCGACCACCCGTCGATGGGCACTGCTGTCATTGGGCGCGTGCTGGAGGCTCATGGCTATAAAGTCGCTATCGTGCCGCAACCTAACTGGCGTGATGACCTTAGGGACTTCAAGAAACTTGGCAAACCGCGACTTTTCTTTGGTGTTTCGGCCGGCGCTATGGACTCAATGGTCAACCACTACACCGCCGCCCGCCGCAAGCGCAGTGACGACGCCTATACGCCCGACGGCCGTGCCGGCGCCCGCCCCGACTACCCTACCATCGTCTATTGCGATATCCTCAAACGGCTGTTTCCTGACGTGCCTGTTGTTGCAGGCGGCATCGAGGTGTCGCTGCGACGGTTGGCCCATTATGACTACTGGCAGGATAAATTGCGGCCCTCCATCCTCATGGACTGCCCTGCTGATTTGCTGGTTTATGGCATGGGCGAATTACCCAACATTGCTATTGCCGAAGCTCTTGCAGCCGGGAAACGAATCGAGGAGCTCAATGACATTCCTCAAACCGTGGTGCGCCGTCCATTGAACGAATTGCCCGATGGCAACACCGAGACCGATGTGGTACTGCACTCATACGAGGAATGCCAAAAATCAAAGAAAGCCCAGGCCGAGAATTTCAAGATTATTGAGATAGAGAGTAACTTGTGGCACGGTCACAACGTGTGGCAAGCCACTGGTGGCATCGCCGTAAAGGTCAACCGCACCAATCCACCGATGACCACCGAACAAATTGACGCCTCGTTTGATCTGCCCTATACCCGTCTTCCCCACCCCCGCTATCAAGGTAAGCGCATTCCGGCCTACGAAATGATTCGCCACTCGGTGTGCATGCACCGTGGTTGTTTTGGTGGGTGTGCATTCTGCACCATCAGCGCTCATCAGGGCAAATTTATCGCTTCACGCAGCAAGGAATCCATCCTGCACGAAGTCAAGCAGGTCGTGCAGATGGAAGACTTCAAGGGATACATCAGCGACTTGGGCGGTCCCAGTGCCAACATGTATGGCATGCATGGCAAAGACCTGGAACGCTGCAAGAAATGCCAGCGCCCCTCATGCCTGCACCCACAGCCATGCAAGAACCTCAACACCGACCACAGCCAGTTGCTTGACATTTACCATGCCGTGGATGCCCTGCCCGAAGTGAAGAAATCATTCATCGGCAGCGGTGTTCGATATGACCTGTCGATGCACCGGACGGGTGATCCGCGCATTGACAAGGTCAATGCCCAATACAATGAGGAACTGATCCGCTTTCATGTATCAGGGCGCTTGAAAGTGGCCCCCGAGCATACCAGCGATGAGGTCCTGATGCTGATGCGCAAGCCTTCATTTGAACTTTTCAGACGTTTCAAGGCATTGTTTGACCGCGTCAACGTGAAGTATAACCTGCGGCAGCAGCTTATCCCCTATTTCATTTCCTCGCACCCCGGATGCCACGAGGCCGACATGGCAGAACTTGCAGCCATTACCAAAGAATTGGATTTCAAGTTGGAACAGGTGCAGGACTTCACTCCCACACCCATGACCATCTCGACCGAGACCTATTACACCGGCTTTCATCCTTACACGCTCAAACCCGTATATTGCGCCAAGACGCCTATCGAAAAGCAAGCCCAAAGGCTGTTTTTCTTCTGGTATGACCGCAAGAATCGGGCTGCCATCATGGCAGCACTGAAACGCATCCACCGCAGCGACCTGCTCAAAAAGCTCTATCCGCAACGATGAAGTCCTTGAGATTAACACTCGCCGCGATACTGCTGATTTCAAGCATGAATATTCATGCCCACGATGACGCCCTGCGGAACACGACCGATGTGCTTTGCCTCGTGCCCGATGCTGCCGCCCTGGGCGTAGCCATTGCAAAACATGACACCGAAGGTCTCAAACAACTGGGCCTCAGCACTGCCACCTGTCTTGCGGTAAACTACGGGCTGGAATTGTACATACGCAAAGACCGTCCTGACGGCACTGGGCATCATGCCTTTCCAAGCACTCACACGGCAGTCGCATTTAACGGCTCAACCTTCCTGATGAAACGCTATGGTTGGAAATGGGGCGTGCCCGCCTATGTCCTGTCAAGTTTCGTCGCATGGGGACGTGTCAAAACCGACCGTCACGACTGGTGGGATGTGCTGGGCGGTGCAGCCATCGGCGCTGGCAGCGCCTTCATCTTCACCCGTCCTTTTATGGGTGACGTTGAAGTAGCAATAAGCCCGACCACCTTTGGTGACCGGGCTTATGGACTAACTGCAAAAATTCAGTTCTGATTACTTCACAAGCACCTTCTTGGCTGTGCCATTGCTCATCTTCACAATATTGACACCCTTCTGGAGGTGGTTATGCTTCCTTCCCGTGATATCGTAATACTCAACAGGAACTGCATCTTCATCATTCAAGAGTTCATCAACGTCACCACTATTACCGATTAGTCGTGCTGTTTCGGCATTGTTGATATACATATCGGTAAAATTGTAGCCGTTAGCCAGAGGACGATTAATGAATGCCACAACATTCAGGTTCTCCATATTCCACTCGGTGGGAATTGTCAAAGTGAACTCGTTGGAGTAACGATCGTCAACCCTGTTAAAGCCCATACCTTTCACTGAAGTCAGCGCGGTGCGGAAGACGCCATTGTGCGTGTAAGAATTGATCCAGGCGCCATTGTTCAGCTGACGAGCCACCAAGCTGTCCTCAGTCAGATAAACAGTGAGCTTAGTATCCTCGCCCAGCAAACTGTAGAAGTCGGGTGACATATCTCCCGATACTGTGATGACGGCTTCGCGGGTCTCGCGGTTCACAACAGAATTGATTTCGATGCTAGCGAAGGTGGGATGCTGCAAAGCAATGTCATCAAAGAATTGACTCAATTCTTCGGCAATCTGCTGATGATACTCCTCGTAATAGCCGAGTCCGCTGACGATGCTGCGATCATTTTCCCAGCCAGTAGAGCGGTCAAATGTTCCTGAGGGATAAGATGAAGAACCGCAATAGGCCATGATGCTGTCACCCTGCGATGTTGTATATGGATCCACGCCATTGCCCAAATTGCCATGCACGCCTACCCAGATGATGTCGTCGCGCAGTTCCTTGAGGATGCTCAACATCGAGTTGCCCAGCGGGCAATAGGTACAATAGGTCGAAGTGAACTGCTCAACCATGTGCTTCTGACGGGGGAAAGAGCCGCTGTGGAGCATGAACGGAGCCTTCAACGGATATACATAATCAAGTGATTCACCATAAGCTACCGCATGTTCTACCGACAAGATATGATTTCCAGAGGGCATTTCGGCAGTCTCAAGCGCGCCTTCAATGGTTATGGTTTCGCCAGCAACCAAATCCACGGGATTTGAGATGGTTCCAAACACTTCACCATCGACTTTCACATCAAAGGTCAAAGCCTGAGCATCAACTGTTTTGTTACCCCTGTTTCTCACAGTAAATGAGTAAGCCAAGTCTTCACCTTTCTTGAGATAGTTCTGGCAAGTCAGGCCCTCGGCCTTGATCATCACCTCGGGAAAATGCTCTTTCTCAACGATACACTGCACACAAAGGTTACCATAAGAGGTCAATCCAGCTGTGGTCCACCTGTACATACTGCCGGCTTTCTTATACTGGTAAGTATCATATATTTGTCCCACTTTAACCAAAGCAAGAGGTTTGCTGGAAGCCTTCTGCTCATACTGGAAACCGATCATCAGTCTGCCACCTTCTTCCACATCAATCTGATAGGGATCAGGCAATTCAATCACATTCCAACCCACTTCACTCACATTGCAGTCCCATGAAATCATGGTGCCATAGGCTCCGCCTGAAGCGATGGGCATCACAAAGACCTTCAAGACTGAAGTGCTCTCGGCAAGACCAACACGGAAGGCCTTGATCTTGCCCCCCTTGAAGATATCAAGTTCATCGGAGTCGAGAATCGTGCCCAGGTAAATATTACCGGTTGTGCTCAGTCCGGCGCCCTCGGTTGAAATGTCATCGGTATCGAAATGGCCCATCAGCCGTTGATTCTCGGGCAAGTCCATTCTTGCAGGGCCCATTGCCATAACAGAATTTTGTGCACAGACGGCCATTGCCAAAGACAATGCCATCGTCAAAAAAAGTAAAGATTTCTTCATGATTTAATATAATTAATAGGTTGTACAGTTCTTCATGTCAAACCATCCATTTCAAATAAGATGAGACGGATTCAGGATGATATCGATAACAGCATTAATATCGGCAATATTGATCTCGCCATCCTTGTTCACGTCGACCGACTCATATCCATAAGATGAAAGAATAGCGTCAATTACAGCGTTGACATCCGAAATGTTCACCTCGCCATCACCGTTCACGTCACCACGCAAGGGCTCAGGTGCTCCGCCCTTGACAAATTTCAAGGTAATGCTCGGGCCATCTCCCAAATGAGTATAGGTAGCAGGAAATCCGCTTCCGCGGGTAAACGTCTCAATTGTCAAAATAACAATGCAGGCGCCATCCTCGGCAGGGAACCACTCACTCTGGATATCCTGAAGGCCGTTCATGACTTGACCTGGAGCGGTGATATAGGAGCCCACTTGAGTCTGCGTGTTACAGGTCATAGGGAAACAAATCTGGAAACTGCCGTTGTCAATCTGGACGATGCTGTATTTCATCTTCAGATAGACATTAGAAGCAGCACCATTGTCAAGAACCGATATACCCGAATTGATGATTTCTTGGCCATCTTCGGTAGTCTCCACCAGGTTGCGTACAATCGTGGCACCATTCTCAATGACTTCATAATTCTCATCGACAAACACAAAAGTCTCATCGATGTCTTGAGCCAGCAACGGACAAGCCGCCAAGGCCATTAAACTGAATAACGTAAAAAGTCTTCTCATTTCGATTTATAGTTAATAATCCAATTTACACTTTATTACCTGCTTTACACCATCTTCGTCATACACAAAGGCGACAATGGCACAATGGGCAGGCTCCCATGAAGGATCCATCGGGAAAGAATAATTCTTCTGAAATACCTCGCCATGGTTGACGCTAAGGTCATCACCCCATGCCCCATTGAGGGCAGCACGAAAGACGTGCATGTGGTTATAATGCTCCTCGCGACCTCCGCCCGGCATCAACTGAAAACTGTCGATACTGTCCTCAACCATCCATAGCTGCAGCTTGCCCTTGACAAGTGTCGAGTCAAGACCGATGACCTCAACGCTGACATCTACCTCATCGTTGTCATCCAAGAAGGCATCCACCCAGATTGAGACTGGGGCCTTAATGCCAAGTTCATAATTAACGGCGCCAGCCCAATCGGTAAAATCAAAGGGGGTTGACGAGAAAAGCCTGTCCACCAGTCCAATTGGCTGTGCCGACAGTCCCCAATGATTGAAATATTCATCTCCCTGGGCCGTATAGAGCGGCGTGACAGTTCCTTGACTCTTACTAAACGGTCCGGAATGGATGGCCACGGCAATTACCGCGGTGTCTCCATATTCCTCGACAAGGCGTTCGATTTCCTCGGTGGCTCGGGGACAGTTCACACAGTACTGGCCGGTGAAATCCTCGATGAGCACTGCGCGGCTCACTTCAGGTGGCTCGACATAGGTGAGACGATCGGCTTGGCCCACCTCATCGCACGCTACAAACATCAACGCTGCCAGTGCCAATATGGTTAAAAATATCTTTCTCATCTTTAGAAACTGTAATTATAGGAGAACGTGAAACCCTTGCACGCAGGAACCCAACGGCAGACGCCACCCGAGCAGTTGTAACCGTCGTCGGTGCGGCCATAGCCTGCCTGAATGCGGTGTGACTTGAGGTTATAGGTCACCAAAGCCTGATAGTAGTGCAGATCGGTCTCGCCACAATTCCACTCGTCACTCACGGTAAACATCCAGTGCGGTGCCAGCGAGAGCTCGGCCAGGGCAAATGCCCAATCGCCCTCATCGCCCTTACAGAAGTTGTACTGAGCCTCACAACGCAATGTTACCTTTGGCGAGATTTTATATTTGCCATCGGCAATGATGATGTTGGATTTGACCATTCCGCCATGACCTTCTACCACCGTCATGTTGTAACGCTGATTCATGTACATGAGAATCATCGAGAAATCGCGTGTGAAGCGCTTGTCAATCGCCACATTAATATCCTGATAATAGAGCTCGCCCATCTTGAAGAAGGAAGACTTGTAGCCATCGCTGCCCATAATTCGGCCTGCGGCAACAGGATTCTTGACATCTCCCTTTTCGATACCACGCACATGAGAGAAATTCAGCATCACCTTTGTGCCATATTTGCCACCCATCGTGGTGTTCTTCTTGAACGAGTAGCCAAGCTCGGCCTGAAATGCCCATTCGCCATCGAGTTGGGTGGCATAAGGATAGGCCGCGGCAAGAGCATAGGTGTGGTCATGAGTAAAAGCCGGCAGGTGGTTGATAAAGCTTGACGTTCCGTTCATGCTCCTGCGGCTGCGGAAGGACATGCCCTCACTGCGTTTGGCCTGCAGCAGCACGCTCATTCCCTTCTTGGAATAGGAAGTGCTGAGCATGGCCACATTTCCCTTGCCATAATGGTAACCATTGTCAAACGAGGGATCCTGCGTCTTCTGGGCATACTCGGCAAGCACACTGAATCCCTTGTGAGTGAAGTTTACGCGTGCATCCCAAGCGTTGACATACTTGGGCAGGTTGAGTTTGTGTGTCGCATCGACAAAGATGGCATCAGCATCAGGATCCTCATGCTTGTTTACCCATGATGCGCCCAACGTGAGGCTTGCGCCGGCTTGCTCCATGGGCTTAATGAGTTGTCCCAACTCCAGTTCCACGTCGGCACCGCTCACAAGGGCATCGTTGTGATGCCAATAGCGGCGCTGCTTGCCTGTGAGTGCCTTGATGCTAACTCCATTGACAGGCTTGTAAGCGAGTCGGGCACCACGCAGGGCATTATCGATTCCCAGCGAGCGTTCTTCATAGGTGCGAAGAACAAATCCCGATCCGAACTGCTCATAGTAGTCACCCACGGTGAGTTCCACATTCTTGTAATGTCCCTTGACATAGAAGTGCGGTACTCCCCATCCCTTGAAATCACTTTCATAGCCGGGAAGAGGGTACTTCAAAAACTCGAACCGGGCGCCAGCATCAACAAACTTGCTGCCCAGGTTCAGGTCCACATAGGTATTGGTGAGGGCCCACTCGCTATAATGCTCGGTACCGATTTTCTCGTCGTCTTGCGGAATGAGCACGTCACTCTGTATGCTACCGCTCAATGTCACCTGGCCAAGGGCCGCAGTGGCAGGCAAAAATGCCGCAAGCACCAGCAATAGCTTCAAACGATTAAAACAACCCATGTCAAGAGGCGTTATTCTGCAAGCAATTTGCGTACTTCCTCAATAAGCTCGTTCTCGGCCCCGTCTGTATATCCACTGTGTTTGGACACGATATTGCCGTTGCCATCAACCACCACCACGTAGGGGATCATCTGGCCGCCCAAAGCTTTCAGGAACTCGCTGTTGGGATCAAGCAGAACGTCATATTCCCACTCGTTTTGGTCCACCAGAGGTTTTACCTTGTTGATGTTTTGGGCTTGGTCGATGCTCACAGCAAAGATCTTGACGCCCGTCTCCTCCTGCCACTCGTCATAGACCTCGGCTATGGCCGAGAGTTCACGGTTGCAGGGCTTGCACCATGTGGCAAAGAAGTCGATAATAAACGGTTTGCCGTCGTTGTTGAGCGACTCGGTCTGAACCGTAGTGCCGTCGATAGTCTTGAGGGTCACGGCTGGCAATTGCGCCTGAGCAATGCCAATGCCGGCCAGCAGGCAAACAAAAAATGAAACCAATAACTTTCTCATATACTTAAATTTGTTTTTATGTTCAACTTGCAAAGTTAGACATTATTATTATAGAATAATGCAAAAACAACATTATTTTTTTCATTACTGCTCATTTTTTGACCATAGGACAACAAATAAGCCCCGCACACTTAGACTTGTGTACAGGGCTTGTGGTTTAATTACTTAAATTGGCGCAAACAGGTCACTTGAGCACCTTCTTGGTGGTAACGTTGCCATTGGCATCGGTCATGCGAATGATGTTCACGCCGTCCTCCATCTTGTCGACACGGCGGCCGTCTATGGTGTAGTACTCGGTCGAAACGATCTCGGCCTCGCTCTTAGCCTCGTTGACAGCGGTGGACCCGCCAGCGATGTCAACACACATGACGAACATGCCGCCTGAGCCGGGAATCACCTCCCAGTTGGCATCATATTCCTCATCTTGAGTAAAGAAGATGTAGGCATTGTGGTCATCATAGGTCACAGCAAATCCACTTGACTTGAAGTCGTCCTCTCGAATTTGTTTTGTCCAAATCGACATGCCAAAGTCATCAATCTTCACCACCATGAAGCTAGCGCCATTCCAACTTGTGCAATTGCCATAGAGCAGCACCCAACCGTCTTCCTGCGGGATTACAGCAACAGGCTTAAAGCCCCACATCGCATTCTCGTCAATGGCACGGCCATAGACAAGTTCGTCGGGCCAGCAATAGTTACCCGTGGCATCAAGGACATTGACGTTCATGAACATCTGGCCAAAGTCATATTCCCATGCCACACAAGCGACATCATATTTCGTACCCATTGCTGCAGAGCCGGCATCACCATCCTCGGTGCCATTGCAAATGGGAGCATTGGCCAGGAACTCGCCATTCTCGTTCAGATGGTTAAGCACCTGGTAGCCGCTCCAGTTGTTCAGTACCCTGTAGGACAAGAAGAGTCCGCCATCGGCATCGCGCTCGACAAGAGGAGTAGGCATAAACATGCCGCTCGAGAGCGTTCTGGGCTCAATCGTCAACGGGGCTTCCCATACATTTTCCATGCCGTCACCAATCAATTGTGCATCCAGGCCCGATTCCTCATTGTCGTAGATGAAGAAGGCTTTGCCGTCACTAGCAGCCTTCATGACAAGTATCCTTGACTTCATCTCCATGGGACCTGAGGCAATCTCGCCATTTCCGTTCAGTTGCACAATCATCCACTGGGCATCGGTCACATCTACCGAGTCGGGCATCTCCTGGTTAGGGAACCAAGGTGAGGGTGACCAGTTGTCCTCGGTGGCTTTCTCCCTGTAATATTCGGTGTGGTTGACAGCAGCAAAGATGTTATTGCCGCTGGCACAAACCTGAGGAGCCACATCCTCGATTGCATAGGCTGTCTCATGAATCTTCCCTACAGGGAAAACAATGCCATCGGCACCCCATACCGGTTCGCCCGTCTGGGTGTAGCGATAGAAATAGCTCTCGACGAGGGCCTGCTCCTCGGGATCGTTGCGCACATCTGTATATCCAAGAATGATATCTCCGTTGTCGGCCAGATCCAGCGCATAGTCGGTGGTCCAGCTGCGTGTGGGTTTGTCACAAACGATGATTCCCTCATCGCCAAAGCGGGCGTTGCCATTGGCATCAAACAGCTGCAGGTGCAATTTGTAGGAGAAAACACCATCGGCCAATTCAGGTCGGAGCCAACTGAGAATGATTTTGCCATCGTCGGTACGCAAGGTCTTCATCTGTACCTGGCCATTGCTGTCCTGCTTGTCAAGGCGAGTGGCTGCCATGTCATCGGGCTGCCAATTGGCCAACATCGTTCCCATAGCAAGAACCGCCATTGTAATTAAAGTTAATAATTTCTTCATAACATGATTATTATTTTGGTTAAACAACAAATGTGATTGAATTCTAATACTTTCAGTGGTCTCTCTAATTTATAAGCCACAAATTTAGCCATTTGCCTTTAATTCCAAAAGCAAACGACGTAAATTAATAACATTTTCTTAGTAATTCAGCCGAAATAAGTAGCAATCGTTACCTCGAAGCGCGGTAATAGAGGACTGCGGCGATGATGATATAGACAAAGTTAGGAATCCACATGGCCACACGTGGGCTGGTATAGCCCGAGACGGCAAATGTCGAAGTCACCGTCATGAATAGGATATAGGAGAAGCTGAGCAAGAGTCCCAAGCCGATGTTCAGGCCAATGCCTCCCCTCACCTTGCGTGACGAGAGCGAGAGGCCAATGATGGTGAGGATGAAAGCTGCGGCAGTCATGGCAATGCGCCGCTCATATTCTATCTCAAAATTCTTGATATTGGCAACGCCACGGGCCTTCTGCTTGTTGATGTACTCCTTGAGCTGGGGAGAGGTCATCGTCTGCTCGTCATTCTTGGAGATGAGGAAATCGCGCGGGTCGATATTGAGCAGGGTATCCATCACGGTGCCCTTGGTCATCGTCTCTTTCATGCCCTTGAAATTGCGAATGGTGTACTGACGCACAGTCCACAAGCCCACAGAGTCATACTTGATGTTTTCGGCCGTCAGGCGGGATTTGAGGGTTGTGCCGTCAAACTCCTCGAGCGAGAAGCGGAAACCGCTGCGCGTGGTGTTGTCATAGCGGGCCATGTAGGCCATTACACCCGGCCTGACCTGGAGTTGGATGTTGTCGCCATAGATGACCTCCTTGTTCTTCACCCACTTGTTGGTATAGGCAATGCGCTCGATGTTGGCCGGTGGGATGATGTAGGCCGCCAGCAGGTAACTGCCCAAAGCAATCACGGCTGCCGAGAACAGATAAGGCAGCGTGAGGCGATGGAAACTGATGCCATTAGAGAGCATGGCGATAATCTCGCTGCGGTCGGCAAGGCGCGAGGTAAAGAAAATTACCGAAATGAAGGTGAACAACGGGCTGAACTGGCTGAGCACAAACGGCAGGAAGTTCATGAAATACTGGAACACCGTTGCCTTGATGGGCGCCGTGAGCACAGCATCGAGTTTCTCGTTGATGTCGAACATCACCACGATAGCGAACAGCAACAGGATGGCAAAGAAGAAGGTGCCCAGGAAATGCTTGATGATATAGCGGTCGAAGCGCTTGACGTAGTACCACGGATAGCGCTTGCGGGTATCAGGTGCCGGCTGGGAAGCTGCAGAGTTCTCGGCAGGTACTGAAGGCACGGAGTTCTCAGATTTTTCCAAGACCTCAGAGTCTACTGTCTGCCCTATGCCGTTGAGTTCCTCTTCCATCAAACCTAAAACCTAAAGCCTCATAACTAAAGCCTCACTTGCACATCATGGAGCATCTGCTTTTTCCATGCGGGGAAGTCACCCGCGATGATGTGGCGGCGTGCTTCTCCCACAAGCCACAAGTAGAAGGCCAGATTGTGGATGCTGGCAATCTGCATGGCAAGGATTTCCTGAGCGATAAACAAGTGACGCACATAGGCCTTGCTATACATCTGGTCCACTATCGAGGGGCCGTCTTCCTGCAAGGGGGAGAAATCGTCGGCCCATTTCTTGTTGCGCATGTTCATGATGCCGTGACGGGTGAAGAGCATGCCGTTGCGGCCGTTGCGGGTGGGCATCACACAGTCCATCATGTCCACACCGCGGTCAATGGCCTCGAGAATGTTGGCAGGAGTGCCCACACCCATGAGATAGCGGGGGCGATCTTGAGGCAGGATGTCGTTGACAATTTCAATCATCTCATACATCACCTCGGTGGGCTCGCCCACAGCAAGTCCGCCAATGGCATTGCCGTCGGCACCCAAATCGGCCACAAACTTGGAAGACTCCTGACGCAGGTCCTTATAGACACAGCCCTGCACAATGGGGAAATAGGCCTGGCTGTGGCCATAGCGGGGCTGGGTATTCTTGAAGTGTTTCCATCCACGTTCCAGCCAGTGGTGCGTCAGCGTCAACGATTTGCGGGCATAATTATAGTCGCTCGTGCCAGGCGGGCACTCGTCCAGAGCCATCATGATATCGCTGCCGATGGTGCGCTCAATGTCCACCACCTTCTCAGGGGTGAAAAGGTGCTTGCTGCCGTCGATGTGGCTGCGAAAGGTCACGCCCTCGTCGGTGAGTTTGCGGTTCTCGGCAAGCGAGAAGACCTGAAAGCCGCCACTATCGGTCAAGATGGGACGGTCCCATCCATTGAACTTGTGCAGACCGCCAGCCCGCTCAATGATGTCCATGCCAGGCCGCAAATAGAGGTGGTAGGTATTACCCAGGATAATCTGGGCATTGATGTCGTTGCGCAGCTCGCTCATGTGTACCGCCTTGACCGCCCCCACCGTGCCAACCGGCATGAAGATGGGCGTCTCGATTTGGCCATGGTCGGTAGTGATGAGACCGGCGCGGGCATTGGTGCCGCTTGTCGTGGCTATGAGTTGATAGTCCATTCAGTGTCTGTTCTAAAAATCGTGCAAAGATAGTGATTTTTTAGTTAACCATTCACAGAGAACAGTTAATAGTTGCTTTTTCATTTCTTGTTCATTAATAAAAAGAGACTGGCCACCTTTTCAATCACCAGTCCCTTTTATGTCATTACAGTTTAGTCCTAAATGTACTTCTCAACGTTCTGACGGGCCCTCTCGAGATTCTCCTCGGCTTTCTTCACGTTCATGGCAGCCTTCTCGTAGTTCTGCTGAGCCTTGAGGTTTTGCTTAATGGCTTTGCTTTCAAACTTCTTACGCTTAGCCTCCAGTTTGCGCATCTGCTTATCATTGCCTTCGGCCTTGACCATCTTTTCTTTGAGTTTTTTGCGTTCACTGAGCTGTTTAGCATGTAACTCAAGCGACTTCTTTTCCTCATCAAGCTGCTTTTCCCGGACTTCATACAATTCCTTCTCGGCATAGTAGTAATTCACTCTAGCCCTTGTGAGATCAGAGGAACATAAATCACTGCCCCAGTAAATGGAATTAGCCTGATTGAGATCATGATTGTTTCGGAGATAGGACTGTGTCGGAACATTGCTATTGGAGGGGCGACCTTCCCTAACGCCCATCTGAGCCCTCAAAGTTCGATCACTTGACTGCTGGCTGTACATACACGTTTTGGGAGGAAGAACCAGTCGGGAGTCACGCACTACTCTACCCTGTGATTGCGCTGCAGGTACTGCTACAAAGCAGAAAACCATCGCTAATATTAATACCTTTTTCATACCTTTAATGTTTAGAAGTTAATAATTAAAACTCTCTGTTATATAGATTGAAAAAATATAAAATGGTTTAATGGGGTTTTAGATTTAATTATCTCTTGTCAGCGAGTGAGGCGAGTATTGAGTGGGTAAAACAGTTGGTCCAATTAGTCAAATAAGACCAACTGGACCAACTGTTTACTGCAATTTATTCTACTTCAATCATATTTTCCCATCTCCCTTGCCATTACCTTGGGCCTTGGCTACCTCCTCATTGAGTTTCTGATGCTCCTTGACCTGCTTCTCGGGCAGTTCATCCATCTTCTTCTGAGTATCAGAAACTTTGTTCTGTTTTATATGCAGGTAAGCCGTTATGAGTACGGTTCTGCGGTTTCGTCTGAGCAGCTGCCGGCTTCGTCGAATTCGTTTTGTTAGCGTTATTCGCATTAAAATCGTTTTTCGGCCAACATTTTGGAATCTTTTCATTACTTTTGCATTGTTGAAATGAATCACGAACTGTTCATAGCGCAGCGCATGAAGCTTGACAACGGGCGGCAAAAAGGCTCTCCGAGCCTCACTGTAGCCCTTGTGGGCATTGTGCTGGCCGTGATTGTGATGATACTGTCCATCGCCATTGTGATGGGCTTCAAGGGTGAAATCACAGGCAAGATTCTGCATCTTGACGCCCACCTGCGGGTGACAAATGCCGCTCTGGGCATCGACGACAATTATGCCACCGTCAACGGACGTGAGGTGCGCGAGGCGATTTCGGCCAACAGCGACTTTGCGCCTAAGGTCGAGAGCATCAGCCTGATTGCCGACAAGAGTGCCATCCTCAAGACCGAAGAAGATTTCATGGGCATTATCATGCGCGGCGTTGACGAGGGATATGACTTCAGGTATCTCAAGAGCAAAATGATCGAGGGTGACATCCCCATTGTGAGCGACACGGCATCGTCTAACCAAATCATCATCGGCAAGACCGTTGCCGACCGCTTGAGGCTGCATGCCGGAGACAAAGTGCCCACCTATTTCATTGACAATAACATCAAGGTGCGCAATCTCACTGTCAGTGGCGTGTTTGAGACCGATCTAGAGGCCTTTGACGGTTCCTATATTGTGGGAGGCGCCAATGTTATTCAGGGCGTGAACGGCTGGAACGGCGACACCGGTACCCAGGTGGCCATCAACATGAATGACACCCGCGATCTGGAGGGCCATGCCTATGAGCTCTACTCCCTGCTTGCCGAGAACACCGTCGAGCACGAGAGCAAGAATCTGTTCTTTGTCACCACCACGCAGCAAAACAACCTGCCCTTCTTTGCATGGCTGCAGATGCTCGACATGAATGTGGTTATCATCCTCACGCTCATGATGATTGTCGCCGCCTTCACTCTCATCTCGGCCATGCTGATGATTGTGCTTGAACGCATCCGCGTCATCGGCAACTTCAAGGCCATGGGCGCTACCAACGGCAGCATTCGCCGCATCTTCATCTACCTGACGGGCAAACTCATTCTCAAGGCCCTCATCATCGGTAACATCATCGGCATCGGGCTGGCGCTGCTGCAAAAGTACTGCCACATCGTGCGCCTCGACCCGGCATCCTACTACATGCCCTACGTTCCCATTCACCTGAGTGTCACCGCCCTGGTGCTGCTCAACGTGGGCATCATTATTGTCTCCTACCTCACCCTGCTGGGAGCCAGTCACATCATCTCGACCATCAAGCCCACGGCAACGATGCGCTTCGAATAATCCCCAATCGTCCATTCATCCACATATGCGGATGCCAACTGATACTAAACGACTAAACTCTATAAAGAAATTGAAAAGAGGACAAATCAACATCCAAGAAGAAGCAGCCCATTGCCTGCTGTGTGAAAATGCGCCTTGCAGCCGCGCCTGCGGAAAGGGCGATATTGCCAGGGCCATCCGTGCCGTGCGCTTCGGCAACGAATGCATTGCCCGTCAATGGCTGGAAGGCTGTGATGACAGTGACCTTGAGAAAGCCGAACAGGCGTGCATCCACTATGACCGTCCCATCCGCATCAAGGAGATAGTGAGTCAGTTGCCGGAGGCAGCCCGTGCCGACCTGCCGAGCCTAGCTATCGACTTCTGCGGACTGCACTGTGAGAACCCGTTTTTCCTTGCTTCGTCGTCAATCTGCACCAACTATGAAATGGTGGCACGCGCCTTTGATGCCGGCTGGGCTGGCGTCTTCTACAAGACCATCTGCCTGGATGACATCAATGAGGTGTCACCGCGCTTTGATGTCGTTCACCGTGATGGCAACAAGGGAGACTTCACCGCCTTGCGCAACATGGAGCAGCTGAGCGAGAACCCAGTCGAGGTCGATTTTGACATCTTGAGCCGACTCAAGAAGAACTACCCCAACAAGATTGTGGTGGCCTCTATTATGGGGTCTACCGAGGAGCAGTGGATTGAATTGGCCAAGATGGCCGAGGCCGCCGGTGTTGATGCAGTGGAACTGAACTTCTCGTGCCCACAGATGCGCCTGGCAGGCATGGGCAGCGATGTGGGCCAGGATCCCGAGCTGGTGACCTTCTACACCGCCTATGTCAAGCACTCAGTTTCCATTCCCGTCATCCCCAAGATGACGCCCAACATCACGATGATGAGCAACCCGGCCATGGGCTCCTACTTTGCCGGTGCCGATGCCATCAGTGCCATCAACACCATCAAGAGCGTCACCATGGACGAACGGTCCGAGGTATCGGGCCAATGGACCGTGTCGGGACTGTCGGGACGCGCCGTCAAACCCATCGCTTTGCGCTTCATCCTAGAGATGGCACAGAATCCCGTGATGAAGAACCTGCGCCTGAGTGGTATCGGAGGCATTGAGACCTGGCAAGACGCACTCCAGTTCATCCAGCTGGGCTGCAGCAACCTGCAGGTGTGCACCGCCGTCATGCAGTATGGCTACCGCATCATCGACGACCTCATCCTGGGTCTGCAACACTACATGGCCAGCCGCGGCATTACCAAGTTGTCAACGCTCGTGGGTGAGCAGCTGCCCCACTTTGTCAAGCCCAGCGACCTGGACCGCGACACCGTCGTCTTTCCCATCTTCGACAGCGAGAAGTGCATCGGCTGCGGCAGATGCTACGTTTCCTGTATGGACGGCGGGCACCAGGCCATCACCTTCGGCGACGACCGCAAACCCCACCTCGTGGGCAGTAAGTGCGTGGGCTGCCACCTGTGCCGCCTCGTTTGTCCCACCGGTGCCATCGGCGTCTCAAAGCGCGTCCCCAAACGCAAGAACAAATAAAACAGCTCATCTATTTGCACACACTTAACTTGTATAGACGAATAGATGATGCGCTATAACCGCCGTTTTTGGGGCCTGAGAAATTTTTTTTGAAAAAAAGTTGGATTTTTTATTGCCAGTATCAAAAATAGCATTACCTTTGCAGTCGCAATTTGGAATTGTCCTGTGGTGTAATGGTAGCACATCGGATTCTGGTTCCGCTTGCGAGGGTTCGAATCCTTCCAGGACAACAATGAGAAGTGACCCTTAAACAAGGTCACTTTTTTCATGAGATTTAATAATGTTATTTTAAAAATTTAAACTGTTAGAATTATGGCAACAAAGATCAGATTGCAGCGCCACGGTCACAAGGACTATGCGTTCTATCCTATTGTTATTGCCGATAGCAGGGCACCACGAGATGGTAGATTTATTGAGAGGATTGGTTCTTATAACCCCAACACTAATCCTGCTACCATCAGTTTGAATTTCGAACGTGCACTCTATTGGATCAATGTTGGTGCAATTCCCACCGACACTGTTCGCAACATTCTCTCTCGCGAGGGTGTGATGCTGA
>JAEEGI010002842.1_pt1 | contig 41879 bp, 36 predicted proteins | sample 8958751 | NCBI WGS metagenome assembly JAEEGI01 (sample SAMN16246545, study PRJNA631951) | gut metagenome | biome: gut microbiome; feature: rumen; material: KS-attached | host: Bos | place: Iran: Karaj | collected 2018-10 | reverse complement strand
ACGCGCGATCTTCCGCTGTAACGCAGTGGCTTGCGGAAAGGAGCCGCGACGGAGCGGGTGAACGGTGGTTTTGATCCGTAAGGATAAAAAACCGCCGCGAACGATGCGACGTCCGCGGCGACGTGGTACGAGTAGAGATAACTGACACGGCAGCGAACGACCGTATTCTATACAATACCCTGCTTCCGTTCACAGATCAGATTGTGGAATTGCGTCAAGATGCCACACATGAAGAGAAGTCTGATCAAACAGCGCATCATTGTCAGTTCCTAAGACGGTTTATATGATTTATAGAGAATATAACTATATGAGACAGGGAGCAGATCACATATAACTTGGTCTGCTCCCTGTCTTTATGCTTCGATTTGAACACTCCTCCGGAATCTGTCCGGCGTGATCCCGTACATTTCCTTAAAACTGCGGATAAACTGGCGGGTATCTTTATAGCCGATCTCTTCGCAGATATGATCCAGCTTCCAGTGTTTCGTTTTCAGCAACTCTGCTGCCTTTCGGAGCTTAAAATCCTTGACCGTCTCTGAGAAGGACCGTCCGGCCTGCTCCTGAAACATACGGCTCAGATAGGATTCATTATAGTGGAACTCCGCGGCAAGATCATGAAGCGTGACCGTGCGATAGTGATTGTACATATAGTTAATCATATCCAGCATGCGCTGATCCCGCAGAGCAATGCTGTAGAGCGGCTGCATGGTATGGAGATATCTCTGAAGAATATAGGTAATGAGGCTTGTTGCCGTCGATTCCATGAGCTCGTTTCGATAAGGAAGATCGAGATGTTGCTGCTCATACAGGAAAAGAAGCATGCTTTCGGCGGCAGGGTCTTCGCCGCACTGAAAGCTGATCGGATAAATCATGGCCGGAAGATGCGGAATGCTCATCTTCACGAAGTGGCTGAGCCGGATCTTCACGGTAAGACACAGAGAGTCGCCGACCGCAATGAGCTGGTGTCTGGTCGGAACCGGGATGAGAATAAAACTGCCTTCCTGCTGGAGCACCTCGTTCTCGCCGACGCGGTGCATACAGCTGCCACGGAGCACATAAGCGCATTCGATAAATTCATGGGAATGCACAGGGATTTCAACATACCGGAGCAGTTTTTCTATGGCAACATTCCTGTCAGGCGGCAGGAAGTCCGCCTCGGTCAAACCGGTTGTTCCGTATCTTTCATGGAAGGAGGCTACGATCTGCCCCTGCTCCCGCAGAGCAGGCGGGTCATTGATGGTCTCCAGGGTATGCCGGTCCGTTCCGTGCATGGTCAGGTACAGATACTGCCCGTGGCGCAGCATGGTTCCTGTCTGGCGGAAGGAATCCAATCCCGCCTTCTCATAGGGATCCAACCGGGACAGCGCGCGGATCAGATGATGATAGTTTGCCAAGGTGTCCCTCCGTTTCTACCCGTATTTGCTTCGGATGCTTCTGGTGATGCGTCTATTATAGCCTCCTAAAAAGTAAAAATCAACCTATTAAATACGTAAATCAGGGGCATTTTTTTATTTCATGCGAAACGTATAATAGAATACAGAAAAACAGAGAAAGGACTCTGAACATGGGAAAGCTTCTGAACGATCTGAAATGTACACTCATCCAAAAGGGAGTCTATGCAAAGTTCTACAAGGGACACAGGCCCAACGAGTGGGAACCGTGGCATGCGCCGGAAGTGAAGAAGCTGGAAAGCGGCCTGATCTGCCGAAGCGATATCAAATACGGCGAGACCTGGCCCAACAGCTTTGCGGACATCTGGTATCCCGATGACAGCGGGGAAAAGCGTCCAGTGGTGGTGTACTTTCACGGCGGCGGCTTTATCTTCGGCAACAAGTCAGCGGGCGATCCGCTCCAGACCGGAAGCGGCGGCGTGGGAAAGCTGGAAGCCATCGTGAAAGCGGGGTACATTCTCGTGAATGCGGATTACGCCCTTGCCCCGCAGTACCGCTTTCCGGTGCCGATAAGACAATGTGATGAATTGATGCGGTATCTGATCGCTAACGAAGAGGAACTGCATCTGGATATGTCCCGTGTCTGCCTCTCGGGAGGCAGTGCCGGGGCGAACATGACGGTCATCTACGCCGCCTGTGTCTGCAATCTCGATTATGCGGCGAGGCTCGGCGTCGATCCCGTGATGACAAAAGACACCCTGCGGGTGCTCGCCATCGACGAAGCCGCGTTGGACGCAAGCGTGTTTGATAAAAACATGTACGCCATGCTGGGCTGTGCGACCGGCGCAAAGCGCAACACGCCGGAGGCGGTGGCGATCATCAACGCGAAAAACTACATTTGCGGCAGCTTTATCCCCAGTTGGATCAATGCTTCCAATGAGCCGAATGATGAAACCGGCTATTTTATCACCGAGGGCCGCGGACTGAAAAAGAAGTTGGACGAGGTCGGCGTTCCCAATGATCTGGTGTTCTTTCCCGGAGCAAAGCTGCCACATGGCTATATGGACCGTATGGATCAAGAACCACATGCCAAAGAGGCCTTCGAACGGATGATGGCTTTTATCGGACAATATATCTAAAGGAGAAACCCATGGAAAAGCAGAAAAAGGTCAAAGTCAACAAGCACCCCGACTGGCGCATGTCCGCGAGGGAGCGATTCAACTATTATCTGTCGGATTCGGCGCGGCTGTTCGGTACGGCGGTCTTTCAAACGTTTATGACGGCATTCCTTGCGCTTCGCGGTGTAAACCTTGCGTTGCTTGCAGGCGTGCTGCTTGTGCTGAAAATCATCGACGCGGTGGACGACGTCGTGTTCGGCTATCTGATCGACAAGATTAAGATCACCGAATGGAAGGTCTTCCGCAAGCTGACCGGCGACGGCAAGTATCTGCCGTGGTTCCGGCTCACCTTTTTCCTGTTTCCGCTGTTCACGGTCGTGTTCTATCTGATGCCGTCCGCGCTGCCGGTCTGGACGAAGATCGTTTGGTTTGTTGTGACCTACCTGCTGTACGACTTCTCCTGCACGCTCTGCGAGGTACCGATGAACAGCCTCGTCATGACACTGACCGACAACACCGACGAGCGCACGCATATCCTAACCGTGAAGGGTCTCATCACCGTCCTTGCCGCCGTGATCGTCGGTGTTACGCTGAATTTCCTTGTCGACCCGGTTTCCGGCCCTGGCTTCAGCTTTACCTCGGTTTCCATCGTTGCCATGATCCTCTTTACGGCGATGATGCTGCCGCTCGTGTTCAAGGGCAGAGAATACAACACCGAGCTGAAAAACGTCGAGGGTGAAAAAACCGAAACATATACGCTCCGCGATATGTGGAACTGCGTGAAAACGAACAAGTACATGATGATCTATCTTGTCTCGTCGCTGATTGCGGGCGTCACGGCGACATCCTCGGCGGTATCGGGTCTGATCGCGTTCTATCTGTTCGGCGGGCGAACGATTGTTACGTCGCTGCCGGTTCTGATCGCGTTTGTGCCGGCAATCATCATCAATACGCAGGCGGACAAGATCGCAAAGCGATTCGGTCGGAGAAACTCCATGATCCTTCTCGGTGTGGTGTTTGGCGGCATGTACCTTTTGCAATACATTGTCGGATATGAGAATATTGCAGTGTTCGTGATCCTCGGCACCATTGCAGGCCTTGCCAACTCTCTCCGCGCGATCTTTATGAATTTCATTGCGCCGGATACGATCGAATACACGCGCTATAAGACCGGCAAGGACTGCGCGGGCATCTTCTATTCGCTGAACGCCTTTGTCAGCAAAGCGACCGGCAGCGTCGGCGCGAGCCTCGGTCTGCTCGTCATGGGACTTTACGGCTGGCATGAGGTGACGGCGAACAGCTATGAAGAACTGCTTGCCATGGGCATGGAGGTCGGGCAGGCGGCGTATCAGACGCCGACGGCGATCCACGGCATGTGGGTCGTGTATGCGCTGATTCCGGGCATCGGCTTCTTGCTCTCCGCACTCATGCTGCTGTTCTATCGCCTGAAGGATAAGGACGCGGAGCTGATGTCCAAGTGCAACGCCGGACAGATCACCCGCGAGGAATGTGAAGCGCAGCTTTCGAGAAAGTATTGATGAAACGGGATAGCTTCAACAGCGATTGGCTGTTTTACCATGGCGGCGGGACCGCCTTGGAGCGTACCATAAAAGGTGCGCAGCCGCCGATCCCGGTCACGCTGCCGCATGACGCCATGATCGGACAAGCGCGGGATCCCCAAACGCCCACCGGCAATGCGACCGGGTATTATCCGGTCGAGACCGTTTACTATACCAAGGAATTTGTATGGGACGGCGATTCCGGCACAGCGTATTTGGAATTCGAGGGCGTCTATCACAATGCGGCGGTGTATCTCAACGGACGCCTGGCGGCGCAGCACCCGAACGGCTATACCGCTTTTACCGTTGACATCTCGCCCTTTCTGCATCCGGGAAAGAATACCGTCAAGGTGCTGGTGCGAAACGGTGTTCCGTCCAGCCGCTGGTATACGGGCACCGGCATTTATCGGAATGTATGGCTGCTTCGGGCGGGCAGCGTTCATATCGCACCAAACGGCGTGAAAATCACGGTTATGGAAGCGGATGAGGAAGCAGCGGCGCTGCTGATCCAAACCACACTGATCAATCGGACAGAAAAGCTGCAAACGCTTTGCCTGCGGCACCGGATCGACGGCACAAAGATCAGCGCGCCGATAACGCTCTTAGCAGGCGAAACCAAGACGGTATCGCTGCGCTTTACATTGGAGCATCCGAAGCTCTGGAGCACAGACGAACCAAACCTGTACGACTGCGAAACCGTTCTGGAGGGACTGGACTCCGAGCACACGCGTTTCGGTGTCCGGACCCTTTCCCTGGACGTAAGGCGCGGGCTGCGCGTAAACGGCGAGCCCATTAAGCTCCGGGGCGGCTGCATCCACCAGGATCACGGCGTGATCGGGGCGGTGGAGCACCGGGCGCTGACTTTCCGGCGCATCCGGAAGCTCAAGGAAGCGGGTTACAACGCCGTCCGGTGCGCCCATTTTCCCACGAGCCGGACGGTGCTGGAAGCATGTGACGAGCTGGGCATGCTCGTCATGCTGGAGCTCTGCGACGCCTGGACGACGCCGAAAGTGGACTTTGATTATTCCGCCTACTTCCTTTCTCATTGGAAGGAAGACGCCGCGGCGATGGTGGAGCTGGCTTTTCATCACCCCTCGGTGATCCTCTATTCCATCGGCAACGAGATCTGCGAGGTCAGCGATCCGCATGAGGCGCAGTATGGCAGACAGATCTGCGACCACATCCGGGCTTTGGACCCCACGCGCTATCTTGTCAACTGCGTGAACCCGGTGCTGTCGCTGCTGGATCGCATTCCGGAACTGGCTGTCAAGGCCGGGGCGGACATCAATTCGATTCTGAACGGGAATGCGGAGGAGCTGGCAAAGCTCATGGCTTCCCGGGAAATCGGCGAGCCGCTCGAGGAGGCTTTCAGCTATCTGGATGTGGCGGGCTACAATTATGCGACCTTCCGCTATGAAGCGGACGCCGCGCAATATCCCCACCGCGTTATGCTGGGCGCGGAATGCTATCCAGATGCGCTCTATGAGAACTGGAAGCTCTGCGAAAAGCTTCCGCAGCTGATCGGGGACTTCGGCTGGACGGCGTGGGACTACTTGGGTGAAGCCGGCGTCGGACAGCACCGCTACGGCGAAGCGATAGGGTACGATCTGTACGGCGCGTACCCTTGGAGAACGGCGAACTGCGGCGACTTCGATTTGATCGGCGATCGCCGTCCGGTCTCCTACTGGCGGCAGATCGTCTGGGGTCAAAGGAAAGAGCCGTATATCGCCGCACAGGACCCCGCTCACTACGGAGAAAAGCAGTCACCGACCCGATGGGGCTGGTCGGATGCCCTGCGAAGCTGGAACTATCGGGGCTACGAAGGCAAGCCCGTTGTCGTGGAGGTCTATTCCGACGCGGACGAGGTGGAGCTGTTTATCAACGGTCGCTCGGTCGGAAAACAAAGGACAGAACGCTGCAAGGCACTGTTTGACACCGTTTACGAGCCGGGCGAACTGACAGCGGTCAATATCCGGAACGGAAAGTCCGCAGAACAGGACCGGCTGATAACGGCGTCCGACGATGTGCATATCGAGCAGACAGACCTCGGCAGCGGGATCATCGAGCTTTCCGCGCTGGATGAAAACGGTCTCTTAAACCCGGAAGCGGTGTTGACCATATCGGCGGAAACGAACGGTGCGCGCACGATGCTCGGCTTTGGCTCTGCCGATCCGAAGAGCGAGGAAAACTATTTCGATAAGACTATAAAAACCTATCACGGCCGGGCGCTCATCGTGACGCGCGGTGACGGAGAATTAAAGATCGAGGTGCAATGATATGGCGTTTACGGCAATCAAACGGGCGGTGATGAACGCCCGCTTCCATAAGATCAACAAGCATTACAAGACCGATCCCGTTGTCGGGGATCGCAGCTACATCCGGCGCGAAGGGAAAGACCCGGTGGAAGTGCTGTTTTACTATCCCGAACAGCGCGAAAACATGCCGGTGTTCGTGCAGATCCACGGCGGCGCATGGGTCGGTCTGGATGCGGTGGACGACGATCGCTATTGTCAGCGGCTGAGCGAACAGCTGGGGGCGTTCGTAGTCAACGTGAACTACAAGCGTCTGTATGACAAGAGCTTCCCCTATCCGCAGGAGGAGGTCGTGGATACCGTCAAGTGGCTGAAATCTAACGCAAAGCAGCTCGGCATCGACCCCGACAGGATCATCCTTTCCGGCGGCAGCGCCGGCGGACATCTCACGGCAGGCGCCGCCATCCTGCTGGCACAGCAGGGTATCAAAATCGCGGGACAGATCATGGAGGTGCCGTTTTTAGACTTCACCCATACGATCCCCATCGACTTCCCGGAGGGGGATAAGCTTTATAAGATGATGTTTGAACTCTATCCGCCAAAGCTGCCATTGGACAGCGAGGTGCTGTCTCCGGCGGCGAAGATCACGGAGGAGACGCTGGAAAAGCTCTCCCCGGCGGTGGTCATCGTCTGCGGCCGGGATCCTCTGCATCCGCAGGGAGAGCATTACGCAGAGCTTTTGAAACAGCACGGCAAACTGCTGGATCTGAAGATGTACGTTGACGGTTATCACGGCTTCGGCACCGACAAGGCCGAGGAAAAGCCGGAGCAGGATAAGCTGCGGGAGGACTGCTTCCGCTATAAGGTGGAAAAAGCAAAGGAACTCTATGCGATGCGCGGGGAGGAAAACCATGGCAAAGCGGAAAACGCATAAGGAGGACCGGAAGGGCTGGCCGCTTTTCAATCGGCTTTTAGCGGATTATATCGAGCTGACCCGCTTTCCCGAGCTGCCGGAGCGCCCGAAGCAGGGCAAAAACTATGAATACTGGCCGGACGGTGCCCTTTGCGCCAACGGCAATCCCTATCACGGCTGCATTCGCCTGGGCAGCGCCAATAAGCTGATGATCGGTTTTTCCGGCGGCGGCGTTTCGGTGGACGAGCATACCGCGGCCAGGCCGCAGCGCGTAGGCGGGCAGGGCGAGATGTTCTATTCCGACGATGTACGGTTCGGGGACATCATCCCCCGGATCGGCACGTTTGGACAGTCAAAAAAGAATCCGTTCCGGGACTGGAACCTGTTGTTCGTACCCTACGCTACTGGGGACTTTCACTGCGGGACAGGGGATTTTCCCTATACGGACCTGGATGGAAAAGCCGCCATGCTGCATCACCACGGCTATACGAATTTTCAAATGCTGCTTCAAAAGATCAAGGAACTGGTTCCGAACCCGGATCAGATCCTGGTGACCGGCTTTTCCGCGGGAGCGTTTGCCACGTCCCTGCTGACCGATGCGGTTGCCGCCGCGTTTCCGAAGTGCCTGGATATTACCGCCTGTGTGGACAGCGCCATGATGCACTTTGACTGGCAGCGGGTGGCACGGGAGGTCTGGAAAGCGCCGGAGAAGATCGCAGCGCGCCTTACCGGAGATGAGATTGTCACCGACAGCCTGCTGGCACTTCATAAGAATCATCCCGAGATAAAAATCATGTATTGTTGTTCTGTGCGGGATGCGGCGCTGACACAGATGGAGATGTATCTGGAAGACGGCCGCTGGATCCCGGACAAGGCCGCGGGGCTGAGCTTCCAACGGAAGTTGAAAGAAATGATGGAGCTTTTGCAGAGAGAGATTCCGAACCTGAGTACCTTCCTCTTTGACACCCCAGACAAGAACAGTAAAGACGCCGATCTGACCGTCCACTGCCTTTGCGGTTCTAACGCCGCCTTCACTACTGTCGTGGACGGAGTGAGCTGCGCAGACTGGATGAAGCGCGGCGTCAGCGGCGAAGTGTTGAAACTGGGGCTTGGATCACTTTGAAGGGAGAACGTGACATGAAAGCGCAAGAAATCATTTTAAGCGAAGAAAGAAACGTAACATTGACAACGTATCTACAGGAAGCAGACGGTGAGTTCGGCTTTTCCAAACGCCCCGCGATGCTGGTGATCCCCGGCGGCGGGTATGCCATGTGCTCTGACCGGGAGGCGGATCCCGTGGCTATGGCGTATCTGAAAGCGGGTTATCAGGCCTTTGTTCTCCGCTATACCTGCACACCGAAGGGAAAGTGGCCTCTGCCGCTGGTGGACTATGAGCAGGCCATGGCACTGATCGAGGAAAATGCGGAAGCGTGGCACATAGATACGACGAAGATTGCCGTTGTCGGCTTCTCGGCAGGCGGTCATCTGGCAGCCTGCGCAGCAACGGTAGCCGAACATAAGCCTGCCGCAGCCGTGTTGGTCTATCCGGCGATCCTGAAAGATATCTGTGATCTGTGTCAGCCCGGCATGCCGTATCCCCATGAACATGTCACGTCAGATACCTGCCCTTGCTTCCTTGTCGCGGCCCGTGACGACCGCACGGTAGATATTTCGAATATCCTTTGCATGGAACTTGCACTGGCGGAAAAGGGCATTGCTTTTGAGAGCCACATCTATTCCTACGGCGGGCACGGCTTTTCGACCGGTGAGAATTGGATCAACACCAATTCCGTCTGCCCGCGCCTGCCTCATTGGGTGCCGGACAGCATCGAGTGGCTGGGTGAGATCATGGGGAGATTCACTCGAAGTGGTTTTACCGAGCCCGTGCATGCAGGCTCCATGAACGGCAACTTTGCGCCGGTACTCAGTGTGGACTGCACACTTTCACATCTTCGGAAGCAGAGCGCGGAAGCGAAAGCCGTCCTTGCGCCGATGTATGCAGCGATCGAGGCCGTTGCGAAAGCCCGGCAGTTCTCGGTAGAAGGATTGATGGCTGCAGTGGGAAACAACACCGCACGTGAGATCATGGAGATGGTACAGATCCCATCGGATACGATCACGGAGATCGACAAAGCGCTGCATCAGATAATCAATCAACCGGAGGATTAAAAATATGGTCAGGATCGATTCTCCTGAAGTACAGGAGTTTGAAAAAAAGCATCTCGCGACGCTTCGTGCGCTGGCACCGGAGTGCATGGTGTTACTGAAAAAGAACGGAGATTTCCCGCTTTCCGCACCCTGTAAAGTCGCGCTCTACGGCGCCGGCGCCAGAGAGACCATTAAAGGCGGCACCGGCAGCGGCGACGTGAACGTACGCCATTACGTCACAGTGGAAGAGGGACTGGAGAACGCGGGTTTTACCGTAACCACCAAGTCCTGGATGGAAGGCTATAAAGCCGCGCGGGAAGCCGTGATACAGGGTTTCTATGAGGGAATTGCCAAAGAAGCAAAAGAACTCGGAAAATCCGTCTTCCTGGTAGGTATGGGACGGACGCCCGACGAACCTCGTTATGAGCTTCCGATCGAGGGAGAAGGGGATGTCTGTGTTTATGTTCTTTCCCGTAATTCCGGAGAAGGCGCTGACCGTCCCGGAGGCGAGGGGGACTATGTTCTGACAAGCGATGAGGTGCGCGACATTCTGGCCTGTGCCGAAAAATATCCGAAATTCATGCTCGTGCTGAACGTAGGCGGTCCGGTTGATATTTCGCCGGTACTGGGTCAGGTAGAAAATGTGCTTCTTCTGAGCCAGCTGGGCAGCGTGACCGGCGACGCTTTCGCGGACGTGCTGCTTGGCAAGGCCAACCCTTCCGGCAAGCTCACCACGACCTGGGCGAAGGCCGGTGATATCATGTCAGTCGGTGACTTTGCCGAACGGGACGATACGCGCTATAAAGAAGGCGTGTTCGTCGGTTATCGCTATTATGACGCGGCGGATATTGAGCCTCTTTTTCCTTTCGGTTACGGCTTAAGCTATACAGAATTTGAAACAGCTTGCACCGGATTCGCGGTGGAGAACGGGATCGTGAGTGTAGAGGCGACGCTCCGCAACACCGGCCGTTTCCCCGGAAAAGAGACTGCGCAGCTCTACTGTTCTGCTCCGGATGGCAAGCTCGTCAAGCCCCTGCGGGAGCTGGGCGGATATGCCAAAACAAGAGAACTTGCCCCCGGTGAGAGCGAGACACTCGTGTTGAATCTCCCGCTGGAAAACTTGGCAAGCTGGGATGAAGAAAACGACTGCTGGCTGCTGGAGAAGGGTGAATACCTGTTCAGCCTCGGCGGCACGGCTGTCGGGATCGTATCTCTGGATGGGGATGCTGCTTCCGCAGCCCTCAGCCATTCCGGCGGTGAGGTGGACTTTGAAGATTGGCAGCCGCAGACCGCACGCAAAATCCCCGAAGGTATGCCCTGTGTTCGTGTTTCTGCCGATTCGCTTGGCCGCATCGGACACTATGACAAGCAGAAAGCCTTCAGAGGACATATCGGTATAGAGGATCTTTCCAACTTCACCATCAGGGAGCTGGCCACGGTCTGTGCCGGCAAGCACTCGGACGCGGAAGGGATGGCAGCAATCATCGGCAATTCTGCCTCCCGTCTTGCGGGCGGTGCCGGTGAGACCGCGTCGATCATGGCTGAAAAGGGCTATGGTACCATCGTCATGGCTGACGGTCCTGCGGGACTGCGCCTTTCCACCAAGTATATTGAAACAGAGGACGGACAGGAAGGTATGGACGCAGATGCGTTCAACAGCATTCTGAGTATTCTTCCGCCCGAGATCCGTCAGCTGATCCACTTGAAACTGCAACAGAACGAAGAAAAAGCGAAAAGCAGCACGGTTTTGTATCATTACGCTTCCGCGATTCCGATCGGTACGGCTCTTGCTCAGGCCTGGAATCCGGCTGTTGCGGAAGCCTGCGGAAATCTCGTCGGTGAAGAAATGGAGCTTTTCGGCGCCAACGTCTGGCTGGCACCGGCGCTGAACATTCACCGCAGCCCGCTATGTGGTCGGAACTTTGAATATTATTCGGAGGATCCGCTGATCTCCGGCAAGACTGCAGCGGCGGTGACACGCGGCGTACAGAAGCATGAAAAGTGTGCTGTCACGATCAAGCATTTTGCCTGCAACAATCAGGAGACCAACCGCTTCGGCTCCAACAGCGTGGTTTCACAGCGTGCTCTGCGGGAAATCTACCTGAAAGGATTTGAGATCTGTGTGAAGGAAGCTGCCCCGAAAGCGCTGATGACTTCTTACAATCTGCTCAACGGCACCCATACCGCAAACCGCGGCGATCTGATCCAAACAGTGCTGCGCGGGGAGTGGGGCTTTGAGGGCATCGTCATGACCGACTGGGGCACCACCAACGACAAGTTCAACCTGGGCGTCTACGGCGCGTCCAGCCCGGCGCTCTGCGTCAAAGCGGGCAACGATCTGATGATGTCCGGTACCAAGGAGGATGTGGACGGCATTCTCACCGGGCTGAAAGACGGAACAATTACCCGCGCCGAGCTGGAAGCCTGCGCGGGACGGATCCTGGCACTTTCAAAGGAGTTAAGCTGATGGCAAAGTGGATCTGTCATCCGGAAGATAACCGGAACACGCGCCTTGTGCCCGTGTTCCGGCGGTACCTTGAAGTGCGCAAAACAATCAAAAGCGCCCTTTTGCGCCTGACTGCCCATGGAGTATATGAGGCGGAGCTGAACGGTGTGAGCGTGACGGAAAACAAGTTCATGCCGGGGCTGACCAGCTACTACTACCGCATCCAGGTGCAGGAATATGACGTTGCCGCACTCTTGCAGGAGGGCGGCAACGAACTGCGTGTGACGGTGGGTGACGGTTGGTGGCGCTGGAATCATAATTTTGGCTATACGCTCGCTCTCTGGGGCGAGCTGAGTCTCCTCTACGCCGATGGCAGCGAGGAGGTGCTCTCCACGGATGAAGGCTGGGAAGTCGGCCGCGGCCCTATCGTGCGGACGGATCTGCAAAAGGGCGAGGTCTATGACGCCCGCTTGGAGCCGCATGACCGGCAAAAAGCCGTCGTTTGCACCGAGCATATCGGGGGTGAGCTGATCGAGAACCAAAGCGTCCCCGTGCGGGAGCATGAACGCTTTGCCGGAATCCCCATGCGCGACGCCGCCGGGAATCTTGTTATCGACTTCGGGCAGAATCTTACAGGGTATGTTTCCATGACGCTCCGCAGCACAACGCCCGGACAGACCGTGCGTTTCAAGCACGGAGAAGGACTGGATAAAAGCGGAATTTTCTCCACCGCAAACTGCGACGGCGGACGAGAAGAATTTCAAGAAGTCACCTACATCTGCAGGGGCGCAGAGGTCGAAACCTATACGCCGCACTTTGCCGTGTTCGGCTTCCGGTATGCACTTGTCGAAGGCGTCGAACCGGAGAACGCGGACTTTACGGCAATCGCGGTGTATTCCGACATGGAGGAAGTTGGAGATTTCAAATGCTCCGATCCGCTGATCAATCAGTTAGTGGAAAACGCCCGCTGGAGCCAGAAGGGCAACTTTCTGGACGTGCCGGTGGACTGCCCCACGAGAGAGCGCAATGCCTGGACGGGCGATGCCATGATCTACTGCCGTACAGCGGCATACTTCATGGATGTACAGCAGTTTTTCAAGAAGTGGCTCTGCGATCAGACCATCGAGCAGTACGCCTCCGGTAAAGTCGGCATCACCTTTCCGTCCACCTCCAGCGTCCACAATCCGGAAGAACTGAAAGCGGTGCAGGCAAAAGACCCCGCCATGGCGCTGGCCGGGCCTGCAGGCAACGGCAACATCGGCGAAGACAGCGTTGGCTGGGGCGACAGTGCCGTCTGGATCCCGTATCAGATGTATCTGATGTACGGCGACGCGGCATTTTTGAAAGAGCACTACGACACCGCGAAAAAGTGGGTCGAGTTTTCGCTGCGCTGTATGAAGGAGCGGAATCCCCTGTACGCGGATAAGCCGTGGTACAAAAACGGAGACGGCGATTTCATTTATGACACACGCTTCCATTACGGCGAATGGAACGAACCGCTTCCGCCCGCGCCGGAGGTCATCGAGCTGTTTGCAAAGGGCGGCATGGCGGCGGACTATGTAAGCCACATGGCCAAATATGGCAAGCCGGAAGTCGCCACCGCGTACACCAAGCGCAGCTGCGACAATCTTTCCCACATGGCGCGCATTCTCGGCAAAACCGAGGACGCGGCGCATTACGCGGCGCTTTCCGAGAAGATCAAAGCCGCCTATGACAAGTACCTCATCGCCGACGACGGCACGATCCAGCCGGGGCATCAGGCGGCGTATATTCGCGCCTTGGCGCTCGACATGGTTTCGGATGCGAAAAAGCCGTTGGTGATCGCACAGCTCAAAAAGGAATTGGAAGCCGCAAATTATCACCTCAACACCGGCTTCCTGTCCACGGTCTATCTGCTGCCGACGCTTTGCGACAACAGCTTGGCGGACGAAGCGTTCCGCATCTTAGAGCAAACGGACGCGCCCGGCTGGCTGCATCCGATCACGCTCGGCGCGACGACGATGCTCGAAAACTGGGACGGCATGGATGTGTTCCGGGACAGCTTCAATCATTACAGCTTCGGGGCGGTCTGCCAGTTCCTGTTTGAATACGTGGCGGGCATACGTCCGACCTTCGATGCACCGGGATTCAAAGAATTCGAACTTCGTCCCGTCCTCGGCGGTTCGCTGACACGGGCGGAGGGCAGCTATAAAACGCGGTACGGTACGATAGAGTCCCACTGGGAGCGCGAGGGGAAGCGTTTTGTCTATACTTGCACCGTGCCGGAGGGAACGACCGCCCGTCTGACCCTGCCGGACGGCAGTACAAAGATGCTGACCGCCGGAAATTACCGTTTTGAAGGAGAACACCATGGATAAGCTGCCTTATCAATTTTACGACGCACAGCGGGAAATTCACTTTTCCCGCTTTGATTTGCCTGCGCCGTGGATCAATTATCTGTCCAACGGCAGGATGCACGCTTTTGTCTCTCAAGCCGGCGGCGGCATGGCGTGGTGGCTGTCCCCGATGATGTTCCGCCTTTCGCGCTATCGGTTCTATCACATGCCGATCGACTCGCCGGGCTATTATCTCTATCTTCGGATGCCAAACGGCACGGTATGGTCACCCACGTTTCGCCCCTGCGATACGCCGGTGGATAAACGCGAAGCCGCCCATGCGCCGGGGTATTCGGTCTTTACCGCCGAGAAGGACGGGCTGAAGGCGGTTCTGAAGCTGTATATGGCGCAGGATCATGATGCGCTCGTTTGGGATGTGACCGTAGAAAACAACAGCGGCGAAACGCTCACGTGCGATGCGTTCGCTTATGTCGAGCTGTCCCAATACCTTGCGCGGGAAGAAAACCTGCTCGGCTATTATCTCAAGTGGAATACTCGCGCGGTGTTCGACGAGGATTTGCAGGCGATCACCTATGCCTACACCGCATGGATGCACCCGCGCAAAGACGAATCCCCGCTGGTATACTTCGGCTCGGACGCAAAGACGGAATCGTTTTGCTGCAACCGGGATGTGTTCTGCGGCAATTATCGGGACGAACGCAACCCTGTTGAAATCGAAAACGGACGCCTTTCCGACACCAATCTGCAGGGCGGCGAGCCCTGTGGCGCGCTGCAGATACCCCTTTCGCTTACGGTGGGCGAGAAAAAGCAAATTCACTTTTTCCTCGGCGTCGCGCCCGGCGCGCTTGCCGATTACGATCAGGCTGTGACAACGGCAAAGAATGCTTTGACGGCGCTTCGCAATCCCGGTGAGCCGGAAAAGCAGTTTGAAAAGCTATGCGCATGGTGGGACGAGCATCTTGCTGTGTATCAGTGCGATCTTCCCGATGAAAACGCCATGCGGATGATCAATACGTGGAACCCGCTGCAAAGTATGCAGACCGCCCGCTATTCCCGATCCATCAGTTCCGACGCCTCCGGCGTCCGGGGCATCGGCTTTCGGGATACAGCCCAGGACATGCTGGCTCAGGCTTACCGTAAGCCGGAATGGGCGACGGAGATGCTGTTCTATCTCGCTTCGCAGCAGCTGGAGGACGGACACGCGATCCATACGGCCTGGCCGGAAGAAAAACGCCCGCCGCAGGACATCACCCGCTCGGACGATCACATCTGGATGGTGTATCTGGCCTACGCGATTGCAGCGGAAACCGGCGATCTTTCCTTCCTCGATCAAACGATTCCGTTCCTTGGGACTGACCTCGTTACGCCCGCAAGCGCCGCGACGCTGTGGGAGCATCTGCTTCGCGGCGTGGATTTCACGGAAAAGCACCTGGGCGAACACAGTCTGCCGCTGATCCTGTTTTCCGACTGGAACGACCATCTGGGCCCCTTCGGCCGCAAGGGCAAGGGCGAGAGCGTCATGGTCTCCCAGCAGCATATCTATGCCTTGCGGCAGCTTTCGGAGATGGCAGAGCGGCGCGGGGATACGGAAGCGGTCAATCGTTTTGCAGCCCTGATCGAAAAGCAGGAAAAAGCGTTGGAGCAATACGCCTGGGACGGCGAATGGTTTCTGCGGGGGCTGGACGACGAGGCGCAGCCCATCGGTACGCACACGCAGGAGCACGCCCGGATCTGGCTGAATGCCCAGAGCTGGATGGTGATTGCGGACGCTTGCAGGGAGCATCAGATCGAGGCGATGGACAGCGCCGCCCGGGAACTGGACACCGGCATGGGTCTGCTGCTTAATACCCCCGGCTATCCCGGCTGGCCCAGTAAAGAGGCTGCCATGGTCAACGGTCTGCCTGCCGGGTACTCGGAAAACGGCGGCGTGTTCTGCCAAGCCAACTGCTGGGCCATCATAGCCGAAGCCCTTCTGGGGCGCGGCGACCGGGCCTGGAAGTACTACAAGCAGGTCATGCCGAATGAAGTGATCAAGAAGATCGGCGTGGAACGCTATCATGCGGAAGCCTACGCCTATTGCTCCACCATGCTGGGTAAGGACAATGAGAAGTTCGGCTGGGGCTGCGTCAGCCAGGTAACCGGCACGGCGGCATGGATGGACGTGGCAGCGACGCAGTATCTGCTGGGCATCCGCCCCACGCTGAAAGGTCTTTTGATCGACCCGTCGATCCCCGCCGAATGGGACGGCTTCACGGTGGAGCGCAGCTACCGCGGCTGCTGTCTGACGATCCGGGTGGAAAACCCCGATCATGTCCAGCACGGCGTGAGGGAAATGACCGTGAACGGAAATCCGCTGGATCTGACCCATGGTGCAGTCATTCGCGAAGCTGTACTCTCCGGCAGGGATAGCGCTGACGTGGAAGTGCTTATGGGCTAAGGTGGTTTTATGATCAAAGCAGCGCATCAATCGAAAGATCTGCGGAAACTGCTACTGTCAGGATTATCTCGACTACATCTATGTCAATGAAATGGGAGAACTGATCAAGCCGAACTATCTCACGCAGGCATTTCCTGCCTTTCTGAAAAATCATGGGATGCGCCCAATCCGCTTCCATGACCTGCGGCACAGCTGCGCAAGCATGCTGTATGCTCAGGGCGTTGCGCTGAAGGACATCCAGGAATGGCTCGGGCACAGCGATATTGCGACTACGAGTAATATCTATACCCATTTGGATTATTCGTCCAAAGTCGCTTCCGCGAACGCAATTATCGGCTTTTTCCCTGGAAATGAGGCGCAGCATGAGCAAACGCAACGGATTTCGGCGCCTCCCGAAAAGACCTCCGAAAACCCGGAAAGCGGCGCGGCATCTAATGAATCGGATTTGAAAAAAGCAAAAACAAGGGCTCGGACAATGGCAAACGCAACGGATTTGAAGGACAAAAACGGGGTTCCAAAAAGCTCGAAACCCCAGTAAATACTGGGGTTTCGTGGCATATTGCGGTAATATTGATACAAATGCACCCGGCGGATAGGTCGGGTGCATTTTCAATCATCAAGAAAGTTTTTTTACAGCTTTCTTGGCTAGCGTCACTGCTAATTCCCTTGACTTGTCGCCTTCACCGTTCAATTCAAGAATAATAAAATCAGCAGCCTCTTTTTCAGTCATGACACCGGTGTCGTTTGCTCGCTTAAAAGAGGTTATCATAGATTCCCTTACCGCCTCTCCATCAATACTAAGCTCATCAATAAGCCTCAAAAGTTCAGCCTTGTGGAAAGGGTATAACTGAATATCATTATAATACCTTTGGATTGCTTCGACCTGATATTTCCTGTCGTTCTTAAAAAGATTGCAGGCCTTAAGTAACTGCAATCCAGCATGAATGTTAATTCTTTTGAACAAATACTGGAAATAGAAATCTGCTGCGTTTACAAACGATTTTCCCTCTTCCTCAATGAACAAACCCATCATTCGATAGCATTCACAATATTGATGCGTGTTTGTTGAACCAGACATCGGGTCTTTCTGGAAAGCAATAGATGCTTTGTTCATTTGATTGTTCAACTGCCGATAGATGATATCTCTGTAAGGCTGTTTCGGATTTTTTACAAACTCATCATTTACAGACCAGATATCAACACCAACTTCATTGACATTGTAGGGATGCTTTTCAAGGAAATACTGGATGTAGGGATTCGCTTTTAATTCCTCTTTTCCGCTTTCTGTGAGCTTCCATGTTCGTTCCTTAACAAACTGGGAAAGACTGTCTTCGCCTGCCTCTGAGAGTCGAGAAATAATATCCGCCTTTTTACCTTTAACCACAATTCCCAATGAAGCAGCGATTTCTTTAAGTTCGGGAAACTTAAAATGGTCTAGGGAATCAATCAAGCTACCAACTTTAATAAGACCTTTTGCCTGTAGGCTTTTCAGTATTTTGGGTGGATTTGCAATTTCATATGTGTTTGTCAAATAGCCTGGGAAATTGGTCTCAGTGGTTATATAGTGCTCTGCCAAAGACAACATAACTAGTTCAGCAGGATAAAGACCGATTGCATCGGGCTTGCCTTTAAGATGCAAAGAGGGTGTATTGCTTGTCTCTTTCGTTGTTTCTAAAGCCTTAACAACTACTTTTTCTTTCTTCGGGGTATCCTTTTTACCAAATAATGATGACAAGAGACTCATATTTTTCACGCTCCTATAAACATATGATTATTATTCTACTTCTCATAATATCCTGCAACAACACTTTAAATATCATAAGGACCCTGATTGTATCAAAATCAGAGTCCTTTTATGGTGCCGGTGGTGGGACTCGAACCCACACGGGTGATTAGCCCAACGGATTTTGAGTGCTTGCCACGATTTGGAAGATAACGGAAGCAAAAACCGTTCAGCGGACGGTGCCGCACTTGAAAAAGTCCCCAGAATACGGGCTTTTTACGCCGGAAGCGAAAAAAGTGTCCACCGTGTCTGCATTTGCGGCTTTTCCGCAATTTTCGGAGAAGCCGCGAATATCGGAGGTCGATTGGAGGTCGATTTCCGCGACCGACGCGCCGATCGATGATTGGAGGTCGAAATCAACACCTATTTCATGTCAATCTTCCGTCGCTGACAATTACGAAAAAGGAGATTGAACACATGAGACGAATCGAATATGAGCGCCTGTTTGCTGAGTATCCGGATGTAGTTACACTGCCGGTGTTCTGCAAAATGCTCGGCGGCATCGGTGACAGTACTGCCCGCAAGCTGCTGCAGGCCAACCGTGTCGAGCACTTCATTATCCGCACGACCTACTTTATCCCGAAGGAAAAAGTGATCGACTATCTGCTGAGCCCACATTACCGGTCCTACAAAAAGAAACTCCGCCATAGGATCGAATGAAGACACAAACCCGCCGTTTTCGGCGGGTTCTTTTTTCGTCCGTAGCGTCTTCAGCTTCAGTAACAACGTCAGAACTTTCTCCAGCACTTCTCCCGCAGGAAAGCCGTGATCTCGCCGTTATCCCGATCCTCGTAATATGCGACAAGCAGCCGCTTGAATTCCGGCACGACAGACTCAGGGATGACAAGAAGTCCCTGCCCATGAGCGATCATGTAATGGTTCGCCACGATGACAGCGGCGCGCTTGTTGCCGTCATTGAAGAGCTGTGCCTTCATGCAATACAGGCATAGCCGAATCGCCGTCCCGACAGCATCTCCGGATTCACGCAGGATCCCATCCAGTTCCTCCCGAACGATCTGCTCGATCGGCAGAGGCGGAATGTAGGTCGTACCGCCGATGGTCACCGGGACGCCGCGGATCCTCCCACCGTCCAGGTAGAAGCCCTCATTGACAAGGCGGGCGATATGACAGAGCACATAATAATCCGTCGGACATGCGATCACGTCCTTATCCATGATGAACTCCCAGGCATGCTTCAGATTCAGCACCTTCTGCACATCAGAAGCCGTCATGCCGGCTACCTTGCCATTTTCGATGATATCTTCTGTCTGGGGGAAGGTCGTTGCCACACCTTCCAAAACAGCCTGGTCATAGATGCTGGCTTTCATATTCGCCCGTGCAAAATCAAGATTCAGCAAAACCCGCGGGGACAGATCTGCTTCCGAATAACCGAGCTCTGCAAGCTTCTTTTCAACGCGTCGGATCTGTTTACGCAGTTCTCTTGCCTCCCGTGCGTTTCGCAAGAGCAACTGATACAGATCATCCGTATATACGCCGACATACTCAGATGTCAGCCTAGAAGCTACCCGCCTCCGAATATAAAGATATCGGATATCGTTCTTCTCCTTGATTTCAGGCGTCCCGTCATAAGGCAGCAGGTTCAAACGGGCTTGATAGTCCGCCTTCTGCTGCAGCAATTCTTGAATTATCGAAAAAGTGTTGTTTTCCATTTTTCCTCCAGATAGGGAACTTTTGTATGGCCTACTATATCATTTTATTCCCTACTTTGCAATAGCGCATGCACGCTGTGGGGAATTTTTTTATTCCTTCTTATCAAATTTGTTCCCTAAATAGACTAAGCTAGAACAAAGTCGACTATGTTTTAGCCTAACGAAGCCTACCCTTCAGGGCCAAGACGATAAGGGGAAGAACATCTGGCAGGATGTAAAGACTCAGGTCCCGAACAGGGATCTGAAGACGATGGTCGAAGCCTACAAGACGAAAGCCCCGCAGGAAAAGTCCGCACAGCCCAGAGAATCTGCCAGAGAAAAGCTGGATGCCCTGGTGAAGGATACGGCGGCAAAGGTCTCCATCGATAAGCCGAAAGCCAAGACCAAATCGAAAAAAGGCCCGGAGCTGTAAGCCGGGAGAGGCAGTGAAAGCTGCCTCGTACATAAAATTGAAAAAAGTCTTATAAATCATCTTGACAAACCCTGTTTATCCAAGTAAACTAAAGATGCTGTTTATCTGAGTAAACAGGAAAGGAGTCAATATGAAAGACTTTGAGCTTGGAGCTATACAAGAACGTTTTGCAGATATCGTCTGGGAGCATGAACCGATTGCATCTGGCGAACTTGCTAAAATATGTGAAAAGGAACTGAGCTGGAAGAGGCCGACGACCTATACGGTGCTCCGTAAGCTGTGCGAAAAAGGGTTGCTTCAGAACAAGGATGGCATTGTTACGTCTCTTGTTCCCCGTGAGGAATTCTATTCAGCTAAAAGCGAGCAGATCATTGAAGATTCCTTTAAGGGCTCTCTTCCTGCTTTTATTGCGGCATTTATCTCAAAGAAAAACATATCAGCTGAGGAAGCAGATGAGATTCAGAAAATGATTGATGCTTTCAAGAAGGAGGGCTGATCATGAGCACTGTTTTTCTCAAAATATTGAATATGAGCATTACCGCAAGCTGGTTGATCCTGGCGGTTGTCTTGGTAAGGCTGCTCTTGAAAAAAGCGCCGAAATGGATCCTCTGCCTTCTGTGGGGACTAGTCGCTATACGGCTTGTCTGCCCGTTCTCGTTTGGGAGTATTTTCAGTTTAATCCCAAGTAATGAAACTATCCCAACAAATATCACTGTCCAACAGGAGCCTGCTATCAATTCAGGAATCACAATCGTCAATGATGTTATCAATCCGGTGATAGCAGAGTCGTTTACGCCAGCTCCTACGGACAGCGTAAATCCGCTTCAGATCATTATTCCTGTTGCGGCGATCGTATGGGTTTCCGGCATTGTAATCATGCTGGCATACGCACTCATCAGCTACATAAAGTTGAAGAAAACGGTTTCCGTATGTGTGCCTGTCGGTGAGCGTATTTTATCGTGTGATGAAGTCAAGGCGCCGTTTATCCTGGGCGTGTTCAAGCCGGTTATCTATGTGCCGTCATCGATGTCCGGGGAGACACTTGACCTTGTGATTCGTCACGAAATCGCTCATTTACAGCGCCATGATCACTGGTGGAAACCTTTGGGGTATCTTTTGCTTGCTGTCTACTGGTTTAATCCTCTGTGTTGGATCGCATATATCTTGCTTAGCAGGGATATCGAAATGGCCTGTGATGAAAAGGTCATCCGTGATATGGATAAGGATGAGATGGCGGCATATTCACAGGCACTTCTGGACTGCAGCTTCCCAAGAAGGAGAATTGCAGCCTGTCCGCTTGCCTTTGGTGAAGTTGGTGTGAAAGAACGGGTCAAGGGTGTCCTGAATTACAAGAAGCCTGCATTTTGGATCATCCTGATAGCGGTTATTGCCTGTATCGTTCTGGCAGTCTGCCTGATGACAGATCCGTTTTCAACAAAAGAAAAATCAGTGTTTGACAAGATAGAAGAAAGTCCTGTTGCTAAAATGGAATTGCCGGATGGTTCTGCCTTCTATGTAGATAGTGAGATTTCATTACTTCGTACTTTTGCTGATTTGAGACTCGTTGAATCCCCGCTGGAGCCTGCAGATACTGAAGAGGAGTGGATATATCGTATTATTTATAATCCTGCCGAAAGAGTGAAAGGTACTGATGAAATCATCGTTTCTTTTCACAAAGACTATGTTCAGATCAATTCAGAATACTATTTACCGGAAAGTGGTGTTTCATACAGTAGTATCCTTGAGTGGGCCAGAGGCAAATATGAGTATTTCTTAAGCAACAATGGAGATTTCACAATCAGGTATGAACTTGGAGATACGGCAAAGGATTTCATCAGCACGCCATCTAGGGCAAAAACTGGAGATACAGTTGAGATAAGGACACAAGTCATGTTTGATGCGGATATCCATGTTTACGTGGACGGTCAGGAGATTGGGAAAACACATTATGACAGCGATTACTGGGGGTATTCTTTCATAATGCCGGATAGAGATGTATTGGTGACTGCGAGGTTTTATACAAAAGGTGAAGTTTGGGGAACAGAAACGATTGACCTAGCCGCCCTTAGAGAAAAGTATCCGGACTACTTTGATCTGGGCACATTTAAAGGCTTGGAGGTCTATGTCTGGCAGATGGCACCGGGTAGCTATTCGTGCGGCGTTATGCTCGGAACTAATCGAAATAAGACGCTTGAGGAACTGATGAATTTGAAAGGTGCCTCGATTGCAGAGATGAGGGCAATCCTTTCCACCTATGATATTGATGAGGAGGACATCTTCGTTATTCCATGGCAGAATCCTATTTCAAGTTATATCGCTGACTATTGGATCAGCCAGAAAGATGAAGACCCCGCTGTGGTGGAAAAACGCAAGCAGGAGTACATTGATGGGATTCGGCAGATGCTCTTCGGCGCTGCACAAAGCGGTAGTTATGACCTGCCGAACCCAATCGTAGAGATAAAGACAGCGGTTGCATATGCAAACTGGACTGAGGACAGCCGTGTGTTCGCCGACTGCTCGAATGCCGGAATGATGACCATCAGTTCCGTCCCGCATCTTCCCGTGTATAAGCTCGACACGCTGAAAGACTTGGAACAGTTTAAGGAAAAATTCAGGGATATTCTGACGCTTGATCACGGATATGATGAAGTGCCCTCCTTCAATGATATTACTGCCTTATACGATGACAGCTTTTTTGCCGATCACACGCTTGTCCTTGCATACGTAGATGCACCCAGCGGATCATTCCGTTATGCGATACAGGACATTTCCTATGGCGGATCAGCTTTCTGCCTGGATGTCGTACAGACAAATGATCCGGAAACACATACAGATGATATGGCAGGCTGGTTTGTGATTGCGGAGGTTTTGGATTCGGACATAGCAGACTATATCTTATTTGACGCACAGCTTGTCGAGCGTGAATGAGGACTTAGCCATGTTTTTCTAAATGATATACCTTGCTAAAGAAGATAACACATCACAAGCAGAGTAGAATTATTCCTTGAAAAATGGACTTTGATTTGGCAGCCGACACTTAATGTGTCGGCTGCCATACTATACGATTCTGATTGAATGAAAAAGCGCCGCATAACGAACAAAGCATCCATTCCAGGGAATCACAAGCAGTTCCCCGGTGTGATTGCGATTCGTAATCAGGAGGCAATCTCCCTTCGCAACGCACAGGCCGATATTGTCCTCAATGAATTGTCGGTCGGCCAGCAGGTCGGTGGTGAAGTTTTCAAAGTCGATCTTACTCAAGCAAATTGTTTTAACGATGCGGTATTCCATCCATTTTCCGCCCGGATTACCTGGAGCGAGATCGTCGATCCGCCGGGGCTCAAAGAAGAATAATGCTCTCTCTTTCATGGCCATCTCCATTTCTCGTTTGATTATCAGCGAAAGGCGTGATAAGATATAGATCCAAACAAAAAATAACACATTTGCGTTCATTTGACAACATATGTATTCAGAGTTCTCCGGTATTTCCCGTAAAATCCTTTTGAGGAAAGGAAGGAGGTACCGCTCATGCTGGATGCAGCTGTTGTAGGTCGTGTGATTCAGGATTATCGGGAGCAGAAAGGTCTGTCCCAAGAGGTCGTCAGCGGGTTTGCCGACATCGGACGAACCCATTTAAGCGCGATCGAGCGGGGCGAGCGCAAGCCAACACTCGAAACGTACTTTAGGATCTGTGATGCGCTTCAAGTTCGCCCCAGCGAGCTGATGGCAAAGATTGAGGAGCTCTTGGCTGCGCAGAATCACAATCCGTGAAATCGGAATGGCACAATATTGGCAAGTCGGCGCTAAAGACACGTAAAAAGCGATCTGCTATAATATCACCATCAACACGTGGGTTCATTAGAATCCACGTGTTTCATTTTGCCTTTTCAAAGGAGGATTGCGCTATGAGATATTGCCCGTTTTGCGGGGCGGAGCTGCTTGGCCCGGAGGTCTCGTTTTGCGCGGAATGCGGAAAACAGATCCCAACAGGCGCTGCACCCCAGACCGAGGCGGAAGCGCCGTCGGCCGCTGCGGATCCGCCGCGGAATTCGAAAAAGAAAGCGGCTCCCGTCAAACTGAAACGGAAACCGCAAAAGAAAGCCAGGCCATCAATCGAAGGCGCCCCGACGGAGCGCCTGCAATCTCAGTCTGGAGAGGAAGATCGTCCGGAGCCTGAGCCAGCAGACGACTATGATGGTTATTATGACGACGTAGAGCCCATCGACGCCGGCAGCACCAGACCGGGGCTGGATCGTGAGAGGATCAAGAAGATATCGTTTCTGGTCCTTGGCGCCTTGCTGGTGATCGGCCTCTGCGTCGTCATGATGACCCTGCTGTAGTTGCATTTGAACGCCTGAATCTGTGTAATTTTGAAGAGGAGCTGATTGATATGTTGTTTATCTCGAAGGGAATTCCCGAAAAAAACGGTATCAGCGCAGAGCTGCGCATCGTAATCGGCGGACAGGTTTGCTCCGTGTTTGGTTTGGAGGAAGATCTTTGGCTTCGCGGCCGTCTCGGCTTTGCGGAAACAGCCAGCCGTGACGAAGAAGCCGCGATCCAGAATCTCCTGCGGAATGGACTGGCAGAGTACACCTCCAGGAAAGATCCTGCCGCCCGCTACACCATACTGAGTCGCTGCATGATCATCCCATCCGAACCCGGGAAGCGAAACGCACTGGCGAAGGAAGAAAAGATTCTCCTGAACTGGATCCGCGACGCCGGATTCCGTCTGAGTCTGGCGGAACTGGTGTATTTGTTCGAAAACCGCGTTCGGCCGACCGCGCGTCTGCTGGGGGAGGACAACCGTCAAGCCCTGACGGAACGCCTTTATCCGGACGGTGGGATCGAAGCGAACATCCTTGAGGCCAAAATGGCCTCGTCAAAGGCTCGTGACACCGTGGTCGACGCGGTCATCGGCCTTCTGCAGAAAAAGCGGGTGGTGCTGCTGTGAAACCGAACCGTATCCGTGAGGCCTTCAAGACCTTCCCCGCAGTCCTCCAGCACCAAATCCTGCTGCGCCTGGGCATGGCGCTGGGAAGCTCTTTTTTCTTCACGTTCTGCTGGCTGCTCTTCGGCGAATTCGTTTTCGCATCGCCCTTCCTGCTCCTGGCTGTATGGATGGGTTACTCTGGGATCCAAATGTTTCGCACAATCGTCAGCGGATCCTACACCCGAATCCGGACAACCTGTAAGCAGATCATCACAACCGCAATCCTGAAACGCCCCAAAGCGATGATTCTTTCCACAGAGAAAGGCGACCTCCGGCTCCGGATACAGCAGCGTATCCGGAAACCGGAGGTTGGCGAACAATATGACCTTTTTCTTGCTGACAATACCACGGTTTATCAGGATGAGACCGGGTATATTGCAAGCGCTTATCTGGGAATCATGCGCGTCAGTCGATGACGCTCTTTGCCCAATCAAGCAAGCCATCTGATTCAGAAATTACAAGCTCCTGCCAGACGCCAGCGTAATACAATCCGACCCCTTTGGCCGAATTTTTCCGATTTCCATAGACATGCTCCGGCATCAGGAACGGTTTCTCAGTCCATGTAGCTCTGGGCTTATTCTCCATCGTAAGAACACGGTCCGGGCGGTAATCTAACGTACCATAACCGCTCTTTAGCGTGTTCCAGGACAGATGCTCTGTCGGCAGGTAAAGTGTGTTTGCAGGATGATCGATGTATTTCTTTGATGCGTGCGGATGCCAGTAGTACTCTGCTATTTGCTCTTTATCTGTGAGGATCTTTCCGATCTGAAGGTATCCGTAGATCACTTGTAGATTCGCAAATTGAAAGAAGTCCTCGCTTCTCCTAACAAAACGATAGCCATTCGGCCCCAGCTCTGTTTGTCGGAACCAACCGAAGAACAAGAACAGGTCACCAATCTCCACGCCAGCATTTTTGTGTACGCCTCGCGCCGCATCAGTTTGACCGAAGGCCGGCCTCCACCCATCAATGCCAGATGTACGCAAACCCGGCCGCAAATCCGGATCAACGTGACAATGTGAATACTCTTTCTTTGGTCGGAGTTGTTGAAGCAGGTCAGCGTAATTGACGCCACAGCAGGAAAGATCCTTGTACGCATCCTGATCATCGGAAGGGATCGGCAAGGAAAGCAGGGTTCCATCCGGAAGGATCGGGCTGGGACAGCCACCAAAAGTCGAATCAAAACCCTTTCTGGATAAGATAACCTTCATAAGCACCACCTCCGAAGCGCATTTCATCTGTTAACATACCACAGGTGATCACTAAAATCAAACTTTTGAAAATAAAAATTGAAAAACATCTGCTTTTGTGTTGCATTTTCGCGTGATAATTCTTTATATAAGTAGAAGCAAAAATGGAGGGCAAAGCAATGAGGGAGTATGCAGACATCGTCACAGAGCTTTCCGGCGTTGCGGATCTGGTCAGCATCTTGGGCTTGGTTTCCACAGAAGCGCATGCACGAGATGCCGATACGCCATGCAGAGATGTAATGGCCAGCGCAGTATATGCTGTTGAGGCGCACATTCGCCGTATCAGTAATGAGCTTGAGGAATACGAAGCGGCTATCATTCGAGGGAAATAAGGCAGCCGATGAAGCGATGGAAAAACAGATAGCACATAAACGGGTGCGGTTCTGTGTGTTGAACAGCACACAGAACCGCACCCTATACGCGCTATCCTTTGAGTATATTCAGATGGTAAATGGTAACTGAAAGCTAAACCTTGCGCCTCTTCCAGAGGCTTCACCGACGTGTATGCAAGTATGATGCAGTTCGGCGATCTGAGCGGCGACGGAAAGGCCAAGGCCAAAATGGTCCGTGTCCGTGCGGCTTTCACTGCCGCGGTAAAAGCGGTCAAATATCTTTTCTTTCTCGGCGTCCGGTACGCCCGGACCGTGATCGGAAACAGAGATCTCACAGGCATTCGGAAGCCGCCTGAGCGCCAAAGTCACATCACTGTCCTCCGGCGCGAACCGGAGGGCGTTTTCTGTCAGGATGGATAAAAGCCGGCGGAGCAGGGTTTCCTGCCCGAGCACCCGCGGGACCGCTTCGTCTGGGAGCTCGACCTCCAGATGGACCTTTGCCTGTTTTGCCAGGGGCAGCATGGAGTCCGCGAACTCAATCAGCAGCGTATCGGGAGCGACGGGCTCCAGCGTGACGCCGCGGTTGGTGGCGCCGCCGCTCAACATCAGCAGATTGTCCACCAGGCTCTGCATCCGGTCCACCCGCTGTTCCAGCATGGGAAGGTCCCGCTGTGCCAGCTCCGGCTGCTCCCGCAGCTGGGAAAGGCTGCTCTTGAGTACGGTGAGCGGGCTGCGAAGCTCGTGGCTGGCGTCCGCCACAAAGCGATCCTGCTGATTCATGGCCACCTGGACGGGCTTGACGGACCGTCCGGCGACGATCCAGCTCAGCCAGGCCACCAGCGCCAGACTGCCGACTGCCAACAAGCTGAACAGCAGGCCGATCCGCAGAAGATCTTTTGTTTCCTGTGATCTGGAAGCCCAGATACACAGCCTGCGTTCCCCTCGGGAAAACGGAAACCGCAGATCGCCGACACGGTAATCCAGGAGCAGAACATATTCGCTTTCGTTTGTCTCTCTCAGCAGTGCTTCCGCCGTCTCCGGTTCCGTATTCGGATAGCGCAGCGGAATCCCGTTTTCCCACAGAGCGGCATGATAATTGCCCTCCGCCAGGGCTGCTTCCAGCCAGGGAGCGGTCAGGGCCCCTTCGATCTGCCACTGCGTCTCGATCCGCTGGGCAGTCAGACGAAAGGCCGCGTCTTTTTCCCGCAGATATTGCTCCCGTACAAAGAGAAAGCTTGCTGCGCAGCAAAGAAGCACGACGCAGCCGGTCAGCGCGGCGGAGAGCAGCGTCAGCTTCTTCCGAAGTTGTTTCAGCATGTTTTTGCATCCTCCAGCCGGTATCCAAAACCGCGTACGGTGACGATCGCGGTTTGCGACCCGACATTTTGCAGTCTGCGCCGCACAAGAAACACAAAATTGTCAATATTGCGTTCCTCCACGTCGGCTTCGCCGCCCCAGGCCCCGGCCAGCAGCTGACTGCGGGACAGCACCTGATTGGGATTGTTCAGAAAGCAGGTCAGCATTGCGGCCTCCCGTTTGGAAAGCTCGCAGTCTCCGTTTGGCCCATGCAGGGTTCCGGATGCGGAGTCAAAACGCAGATCGCTGAAATGCACGCTGACTTCCTGCAGCGTGGCAGGCCTGCGAAGCAGAGCGCGGACCCGGGCCAGAAGCTCCTGCGGCGCATAAGGCTTCGTCAGATAGTCGTCGGCTCCGGCGTCCAGACCGACGACCCGATCCTGTACCGCGCCCAGCGCGGTCAACAGCAGAATGGGGACTTTTCCGCCGTCTTTCCGATAAGCCTTCAAAAGCGTCACTCCGTCGATTTCCGGGAGCATCCGATCCACGATGGCAAGATCGAAGGCACCCTGCCGCAGGGCGTACAATCCGTCTGCGCCGTCTGCCAGACCGGTAACCGAAAACCCTTCCTTCTCCAGAAGCCGCGTCAGCAGCTCCAGCTGCATCGGATCATCCTCAATGATCAGAAGATTCATTCCCACAGCCTCCTTTCTGTCTCCATTATATCACAGATTATCTAATTTCTGTCTAATTTTTCGTTTTAGATAATAATTAGATATATTATCGGTATGTTGACATTGAAAAGGAGGCAACTGCCATGAAACGTATTGTGATTTTTGCTTTATGCATCTGCTTGATTGCCGCTTTGGCCGGCTGCGGGCATTCTGCGCCTGGCGAGTCCGAGACAGCCTTGCCCCAGGGACCGGGATCGACATCCGGCGAATCCGGGACAGCTTCCACCCAGGGGCCCGAGGCAACGCTGCATCCCGCTTCCACATCTGTGCAGCTCGGACCTTACAGCGAAACGGTTCTGCTCCCCGATGTGCCGGGGCAAAACCACGTCGAGGTATTGAGCGTGCGCAGCGACGGAACCGTAGACTATGTGTTCTCCCGGCGTTCCGAAACGGATTTCCGCATCTCCTCTCTCCGGGACGCGGGCTTCCACTACTTCACAATCCGCCCCGACGGAACCGCCGAGGAGCAGCCGGAGGCTTGGATGGACCAGCTCGACGCCGCGCTATCCCAAGCCATACCCAACGGAGACAAGCTGCCCGTCCTGGTCTATGGGTGTGAAGGCAGGCTGTATATCAATTTGAATCTGGATGCTTCCTCCGAATATGGGGCGATCTATGTTCTTGAGGACGGTGCTTTGTCACAGATTCCCTCTACGATTCAGAAAGCAGCCGGCGGAAAGATTGAACTGACGCAGGGAGAACAGTATGAACTCTATTTTGATGTAGACTGTTGCTATGCAGTGCCGCGGCTGGGCTTTGCCGGCGACGGATCGCTCCTTCCCCGGTCTGTATACACCATCAACACGGCGGGAGAGTTTTTATCGGAAGCACCCTTGACGGACGCGGAATGCTATTTTCCCCTCGCAGCCTCCGGCGGGAAGCTCTGGTGGATCAACGAAGGCAGCTCCGTTCTGACCGTGACAGACGCCGGGACCCTCTCTGTGCTGGGCAAACAGCCGCGCGAGCCGGCTTCCTGTGTTTGCCGTACAGTCAGCCCGGATGGTAAGAGCTATTGGATGCTCGACTGGCTTTATGACAAGGGCACCGGGAGGATGGTCCGATACACCGTGGACGAAGTGGCCGATCTGACAGACGATTTTGCACAAACGCCGCTGCTCTCTCCTGTCGGAATGCCGACGGATCTGGCGGTCTCCAACGACGGGGTTGTATATGCGTTTTCGGCCGGCGCCTTGCGGCAATATGTGTATAACCCGGGCGGAGCCGTCACTCCTTCGCAAACTCTGAAAATTTGGTCGCTGCACGACAGTCAGAGTGTCCGCAATGCTGTCACACTTTGGAATTCCACCCATTCTGACTGTACCTGTGAATTTACGGTGGCGTCGGATAATACCTCGTTGACGGAGGAGGAACTGATCGCCCAGCTGAACACGGAGCTGGTGAACGGAGAAGGGCCTGATGTCTTGCTCCTGGACGGTTTGCCGCTGGACAACCTGATCCACAGGGATTTTCTCGCCCCGTTGGACGGCCTGGACACATCTGACGTTTACCAAAATCTGCTGGAACGGTTCACGCTCGATGGCAGCCTGTATGCGATCCCGAGCCGGATGATTCCTTGGATGTTCGGTGCAGCGGAAGGACGTCAGCCGGTCAGCTCGCTGAGCGACTTCGCGGATTTGATCGAAGGCTATTCTGAGCCTTTGACCATCGGGTACGAGCCTTATCAGAGCCATGAGCAGAGTGAACAGATCCGCGCACACGCAGCCTATGAGATCAATTATGCCGATCAAGTGTTCGATCTGTGGTATCCGGCATGGAGCAATGCGATCTGGGCAAATGGAAGCTTCCACAAGGATGCCTACAATGAATTTCTGACCCAAACAAAGCGGCTGGTATCCTACTACGGTCTGCAGACCATTGACGAGCTTTTGCAGATCTATGAGGAGAATCCGAAAACCGGTCTCAGCAGGGAATCGTACACGATTATTGACGAAACAAACAATTACAGTGCGGACTACCCCTACGCGCTGACGGCAAACCCATACGCGGGCATGCCGAATTATGACGGCGGAACCTATCCCGGGAAAACGGCTGTCCGCTACACGATGACGCCGATCCCCGGGCCGGACGGAACCGGCGCAGCGGTGGTCACGTCAATCCTTGGACTTCGCGCAGGGGGAGATACAAAGAACGGAGCGGCATTCCTGCAATTTGCGCTATCCCTCGAATGCCAGACGGCACTGCCGTATTTCGGTATCCATCAGGCAGAAGGTTGGGCTGTGACCAAATCGGGAACAGAACAAAACATCAAACAATACCAGGATGAGATCGAGGAGCCCGGAACGATCCAAAACGATCTAACACAGGCGCTTGCAGATGCAGAATGCGTCGTCTTGGATCAAATCCTCTACCATGCTGCCAAAGAAGCTGCGCTGCGTTACTACGAGGGAAATCTGTCTGCTCAAGAAGCATGTTCCCAGGCGGAACGTGAGACAAGCCTTTACCTCGCGGAGCAGAGATGAAACGGAAGCGTAAGCTGCAGCGACATGCCGCGGTAACGGCTTGGCTCTTTTTGCTGCCCAGTCTTGCGGGGGTTGCCGTCTTTGTTCTCTGGCCCTTCGCCGAAACCGTGAAACGAAGTTTTCAGAACGACCCGGGCACTGCCTGGGTCGGGCTGAAGAACTATGAAAGCGTCGTGCAAAACGAGGCCTTTCGCTTGGCTGCCCGGAATACAGCCCGTTTTCTTTCCATCTGCGTCCCGCTGCTGGTCGTATTCAGCTTGCTTCTGGCCCTCCTGATCGGCTGGCTGAAAAAACGGGGAAATCCCTTCAAAACAACGGCACTGCTTCCTATGGCGATTCCTGTTGCTTCGATCTGCGTGATCTGGAAGGTGCTGTTTGCAAAAAACGGCGCAATCAATTGGCTGCTTTCGTCTATCGGCGCGAAGCAGGTGGATTTCCTGGGGACGGATGCGGCCTTTTGGGTATTGGTTGCAACTTATCTATGGAAGAACATTGGCTACGATATGATCCTTTGGCTGTCGGGTTTGGAGGGCATTTCCAAATCTCTGTATGAAGCGGCACAGGTGGACGGCGCGGGAAGCTGGCAGCAGTTTCGCTATATCACACTGCCGCTTCTGCGTCCGACGTTGGGGATTGTCGCGATCATGAGTCTGCTCAATGGCTTTAAGGTTTTCCGGGAAGCCTGGCTGGTTGCGGGCTCCTATCCCCATGACAGCATTTACCTCCTACAGCATCTCTTCAACAACTGGTTTCGGGGACTTGACCTCGGCAGATTGACGGCCGGCGCCGTGATGATGGCGATTGCTTTGGTTGCGGTCATTCTATGTTTCCTGATTCTGCTCGCAAGGAGGGATCGAAAATGATACGAGGAAAAAAGATTCTCTCCTATGTCGTGCTGGTCCTGCTCAGCCTGGCAGTATGGCTGCCGCTCTGGTCTCTGTTGATGAGTGCGCTGACCTCCTCTGACGAATTGGAGCGTACGATCGGACCGGCGTTTCGGGAAAATGGCGGACAGGCCGTGCTGCCGGTTCTTCCCACCTGGCCGACGCTGCAGCCGCTGACAGAGCTGCTATTGGACACGCCCGGTTTTTTCTCTGTTTTTTGGAACACCTGCCTGCTGGTCTTCCCGCAGGTGCTCGGGCAACTATTGGTTGGCGCGCCTGCGGCATGGGCTCTGGCTCAAAAAGAGCTTCAGGGCAGGAAGCTTATCCTCGGGCTGTATATCGTACTGATGCTTCTGCCGTTTCAGGTGTTGATGGCGCCGAGTTATTTTGTCCTTCGGCGCCTCTCCCTGTTGGATACGCCTTGGGCGATCATCCTCCCGGGCGTCTTTTCCACGCTGCCGGTGTTTTTGATGTCCAGGAGCTTTTCAGGCATTCCACCAGAGTTGATCGAAGCAGCGAAGCTGGACGGTGCGAATGCCATACAAATATTTGTGAAAATCGGGCTTCCCCTGGGACGTCCCGGCATCCTGGCCGCTGCAGTTCTGAGTTTTTTGGAGGCGTGGAGCGCCATTGAGCAGCCCATGAGTTTTCTGCGCTCGCAGGAGCATTGGCCCTTCAGCCTGTTTCTGCCTGTGATCTCTTCGGAAAATCTGGCCTCTGGCCTGGCGGCAGGTCTGATTACACTGATTCCAGCGGTTTTGATTTTCAAATTCGGGCAAAAGTATTTGGAGCTTGGAATTCAAGCGGAAGGAGGGCTTGGTTGATGTGAAGAGAATACGCTTTTTCGGAAAAACGGAGAGCGAGCCCACGCAGCGCAGAGCCGGCATTCGGGTTGCTGCGTTTTTTGTCGGCATGCTGATCCTGACCCTTCTCGCAAAAGGAGCCGCCGGAACCACGGTGGCCCGCGTCAAGCTGACAAACCCAAGTGCACATACAATGCAGGACCAGTTCTCCGCAGAAGGAACCGTGGAAAACGGAGGGGCTCTTTCAATCCCGATTCCGGCGGGCTATCCCGTTTCGGAATGCTGCGTAGAAGTTGGTGACCTGGTTGAGGCGGGCGACGTCCTTCTTCGCTTTGATCAGGTGAATATTCAGGATCGGATCGCCCGAAAACAAGCGGAGCTCGCCGAGCAGCAGGCACAGCTGAACGCACTGAACGCCGGGCAGAACGTCTCTTATCTCGGCGTAGAGCAGGCGCAGGCGGAGGTCACACGGGCCAACAACGCATTAGATCAGGCAAACACGGAATTGACCGCTTCCAAAACTGCAGTTCAGGAGGCGGAGGCCAATCTGAGCGCTGCAAAGCAGGCACAGACCGACGCCCAGGCAGCATACGATCAGGCGTCAGAGGAAGACCGACCGGAAGCACTGAGTAGATTAGATACGGCAAAACAGGCTGTCACCGATGCAAGCACGACACTGGAAGCTGCGAAGACCCGACAGACGGCTGCCGAAGCCGGGCAAGCCGCCGCGAAGCTGCAGTCCGAGAATGCGGCCTTTGCGCTGCGTCAGGCGCAGACCAGTTATTATGAGATGGCGCAGCAGGCGGCGCAAACCAAAGAAAGCAATCAAGCCCGGGCGCAAAGCCTGGTGCTGGATATGGAGCAGACTCAGAGAACCATCGATCAGCTGCAAGCATTCCTCGATGAGGGAGCCTGTCTGAAGGCAGAGACAAGCGGAAGCGTCACAAAAATCGGAATCCGGGTCGGACAGACCGGAACCGGTATGGAGGAGATTGCGCTCCAGCCGGAAAGTGCGGAAAAACGCTTCCACTTCCAAATCACGCAAGCCCAGGCGGATGCGCTGCCCAGTGCACGCAGCATCATTCTTTCGCAAGGACAGCTACAGGGACAGCTCGATGCGAGCATGCTGCAACTGGAGCCGCAGACGGATGGAACGCTGCTGTGCAGCGGGAGTGTCGTTCATCCTGCAATAGAAGCCGGAACTGTCAGACTTACTTGTCTGCTCTCTTCCAATTCCTATCAAACCTGCGTTCCTCTGTCAGCGCTTCACACGGAGGCAAGCGGCAGTTTTGTATTCGTCTATGCCCCGAAGACCTCTGCCCTCGGAGTAGAGGATTCCGTCGTTCGTGTAGACGTGCAGGTGCTGGAAACTGACGAGGAATTTGCCGCGGTTCAGGGCAGCCTTTCGCCAAAGGATCGGATTGTGGAAAGCGCAAATAAACCGCTGAAGAACGGCGACCGGGTTCGGGTGGAGCCATGAAGCGTATTTGGTTTTTGCTCAAATGCGTGCTGCTTGCCCTCGCAGTCTTTGCGGTGTTCCGGGCTTCCGAGCAGGCCCGACTTCGGTACACCGCTGTCAGCCTTCGATACAACCAGCCGCTGCCGGCTGCGCTCGCTGCGGCGGCAAAGCAGCAGATGGAAAAGGCCGGCGGCGTCAACCTGACCTTTTGGGCGGAACAGACGGTTCCTGCTTCGTCCATGACGAGAAGCGCAGAGGCAAAGCAAATCCTGTTCGACGGAGAGGCCATGCTGGCCTGTCCCGCCCAGTACATCTATGGGAAAGTTCCCGTCCGTGCGGGAGAATGCGCGGTGAGCAGTGCGGCTGCGGAAGCGCTTTGGGGCGCGCAGAATGTTGTCGGGCTGGAAGTAACGATATCTGAGAAAACCTGCACCGTCGTTGGAGTTTTCACCGGCAGCCACAGAATCCTGCTGACCCCAGGAACAGGAGATTGGACGGCAGCCGAGCTGCACAGCGTCCCGGCCGGGGCAGACGGATGGAAGTACGGACGGGATTACGCAATGCAGTTAGGCTTGCCGCAGCCGGACCAGGTCCTCTGGGGCAGCGGATTTGCGTGGCTTGCGTCCGTTCTGCCCTGGCTTCCGCTGCTTTTCTGTGGATTCTATGCGATCGCGTTTTTCCTCCATGGGCTGCGTAAACAGTTCCCAACAGCCTTTTCATTGACGCTGACTGGCCTCGCATTTATATTGGTTCTCCTGCTGCCGCGGCTCCTCTCCGGCCTGCCTGCATGGCTAATCCCAACCAAGTGGAGCGATTTTTCCTTCTGGAGTAATCTCTCGATTTCTTTTTCCTCCAGATTCCGTGATTATCTTTCCTTATCTCCTAAAACGATAGATGTCGTAGGAAAAACCAAGATTATTTACACAATGCTGCATGCAATAGTATCATTGGTCCTCTCAATGATTCTTTTTACACAGGTTAAACAGCGTAATGACTCTAAATCCTTTCATTACGCCAAAAAGAAGGCAGCTCATAATACGGGAGTGCGAAAATGAGCGAAGCAGCCTCTCAAAAAAGTGATGGGGTATTATCTTTAACCCAAAAGCGAATTCTTTTGGTTAAGGACAATACCCCTTCTTTTATTGACTAATTGTTTCGCCCGTAATACTCGTTTACGGCGTCGCGGACCCTTTCGCCAAGCTTGAAAACGACCGGATTACTGATTCCAATCGGGTGTGACGGATCTTCTTCGACGCGGGAAATCAGAATCATGATATAATCCTCCGCGTATTCCGGGACCTCGATTCCTCTCTCTTTCAGAAACCGCAGCTGTTCTTCTCTCGGCAGTGCGGAAAGAGAACCGGGAGCTGCTTCTTTCGTCGGCATTGGAAGTGTTTCATTTGTCTGTTCTTGGTTTGTTTCCTCGGTTGGAGCGATCCCATCATCGAAAACGGTGTCAGGGATGCTTTCATCCGAAGGCCCATGATCCGGCGGCTCCGGCTCCCGCTCAATTGGCTTCGGGGCGGGCTCCCAATGGGTGTAGACCCATTCAGGATAATCCGTAGTGCCGTCCGGGAGTGTCGGAAGACCGCCCGTATCGGCTTTTTCAATGACAGTATTCGCAGGCTGATAGAGCCAAAGATTCTCCGCCTCGGCGTCCAGATACAGCATGTATCCGGCCAGGCCGGTGCCGCACTGTTCTTCCTCTGTGAGCGCCCGGAAAGCGGAATAGCCCTCCGGCAGTGACGCTGCGGCCTCAGTCACCATATAGTATTTGTCATCAATGCAAATAATATGGTTGTGGTCCGGCGGGGTCGGGGTCGGTGGAGCCGGCTCATCTGTCTGTCCGGCCAGTCCGCCCGGGATGTGCGGTGGATCGCCGCCAACATTTCGCTTGGGAAGGCCCACTGCAAGGACGGTACCGACAATCAGGCAAAGGCAGGCTGCCGCTGCAAAGGCCCATTTGAAGCTTCGACGCTTTGCGGTATGTTCGCTTCGTTCCAGGAGCGCATCGTCCACCGTTCCGATGCTCCGATATAAATCAGTGCTGTTCATTCAGAAATCCCTCCTTGATCAGGTATGCTTTCAGCTTTTTCCTTGTCCGACTCAGGAGGACCATGACGTGGTTTTCCGTCAGCCTGTATCGGGCTGCAATTTCGCGGATAGATTCCGTGTAGAAGTAGCGACGAAGGAAAAGATTTCCTTCCCGCTCCGGCAAAGCACGGACAAAACGCTGAACCGCGTCGCCCAATTCCTTTGCAATCAGTTCATTCTCCACGCTGCCTGCCGGGTCCGCGCACTCCGCCAATTCCTCCAATACCGGCTCAATCCCGCAGCCGCCCCGCTTTTCGGCGGTCATGGCGTGCCAACGATCCAGGGCAAGATTCCGCGTGATCCGGGCCAAAAAGTATTTCAGCCGCATTGGCCGCTGGGGCGGGATGGCGTTCCAGGCGTGGAGCCAGGTGTCGTTGACGCATTCCTCTGAATCTTCGCGGTTATGCAGAATGTTTTCGGCAATCGTGAGACAGTATCCGCCATATTGCTCTTCGGACTGTCGAACGGCTTCTCCATCCTTTTTCCAGTACAGCTCGACGATTTGGCTGTCTTCCATGGTCGGACCTCCTTCCTTCAAGTGAAAGGCCTTTCACTCTCATAGACGGCATCGAAATAAAAACCTTACAAGTAACAGATTCCACAAAGCTGTTCTATAGTCTACAGCAAACCTCATTTATTTGCAAGTTACTGCGCAGTTGGAATATAATAAGAAAAACAATGGGTAAAAATGGACAGAAGTTTGGCAGAAGAGTGTCATTGACGAAAGACGCTTTCAATGCTATATTATCAGTGTCAGTTTCACGTTTTCCCATTGAGGAATTCCCAGTTTCGCGTTTTCTTAGTGTCAGTTTGCGCATCTGCGTGGATTGGCGCTTTTTTTGTTTCCGGTTCCAACCGGCGCTGCCGGCGAACATATTATTTTTCACGCGGCATAAACCGCAGAAAGGAGCATCATCATGTTCAACGCAATCGTCACCAACGCCGTCGTATCCAGGGGGTACGACAACACTCCTGCCGTGCAGTTCTCCGAGAAGGGGGACTTCGCGCGCTTCCGCTTCGGCAAGAAGGTCTACGACTCCCGTGCCGAGAACAACACCCGCTGGGTCAACATGACGGTCAAGGCCTTCGGCCCGGTCGTCGAACGCATCCATAAAATGCAGCTCAAGGAGGGCTCCTACGTGAACCTCATGGGCCGCCTGGATGAAGACAACTGGACCGACAAGAACACCGGCGAGAACCGTTCCGCCATGGTCCTCATCCTGGATGACATCGAGTTCGCATCCTCCGCGCCCAAGAACAAGGACGGGCAGCACAGCACGGCAGGCTCCGGTTCTCCTGGCCGGGAGGAACCGCAGGCCGGCTTCACGGGCTTCGAGCCCTTCGGCGGTCCTTCCTTCTTCGACGTTCCGTAAAGGAGGCAGGGGCACAATTGAACAGGCGTAATTAAGGCGCACATGAGTTTCTGAAGGATTTCTCATGTGCGCCTTTTTTACGTTCTCCGGGTTCTTTCACAAACCATATTCAAAGACAAAGAAAGGAAATATCTCATGAACAACCAAGACAGAAAGGCAAACCTTGCCTACGGAGCCCTGATCACCCTGCTCGCCCTGGCGCTGCTGACCTTCATCACCCGGCTGTGGCCGATCCTGCTGCTCATGATCCTCGGCGTTTTCGCCGCCGCCCTGCGTCTGCTGTTCCTCTCTGCCAAGCCTGCCCCTGTGCAGGAACAGCAGGCCGTACAGCCGCCCAGAGCCGCGGAGCCCGAGCCCGATCTGGACAGCATGATCTTCGCCTCGGTCTGCAAGCGCGTCGACGAACTGGTCCGTCAGCAATATCCCCGTGCCAACTGGGTCTGGGAGCTGCCAGACGCCAAGCAGCGCATCCTGAACGGCGAGTCCGCCTGGATCCTGCTGAACCACGCCGGCGGCTTCCGCAGAGGCGAGGTGCGGCTGAGCAATCTCCGGGTCAATGACCTGGCATTTCCCACACCGACGCCGACACAGGAGCAGCAGCCTGCTCCGCAGGAGGATCAGCAGGCACCCGCGCCGGAAGCTCCGGCCCCGGAGAATTTCGAGCTGCTGGCCTTTGAGTGGGTAGAGGCCCACATTCTGGAGCTGAACACCCGCTGCAACGAGGCCATCGGCAACAAACGTACCACCGTCCTGCTGAAACCGGAAGAGCTTCCGCAACCGGAGAGCTGGCCGGCCATCTGCGCCGAGCTTGCCAAGCAGGAAATCACCAATACAGCCTGTACCTCGGAGGGCATCTGGATCAAGCTGGAAGGAGGTGCGGCCGCATGAGCGCCTACCTCAACAACCTCTTCAACTACGCCAGATCGCTCCCGGAGCCCTTTGACACCCTCGCAAACAAGAAGGTCAAGGTCTCCTCCAAGTACAGCGGCGGCACCGAAGCCACGCTCTGCGCCACCGTGATCAAGGCCGTCCACGCCGTCTGCCGCTGCATGAACGGCAGCGGAGAAGGTGCCACCGGCATCATCGATCACCGGACGGTCGCGGAGTACAAATCTTCTCTGGGCCCTGACGCCTACCACCTGGTCGTCTTTGACAGCAACTCCGGCGCGGTCATGGCCAGCGTGTACGACAAGAACACCGAGGTGTTCGAGTCCTACGTGCTGAACTCCACCGGCCGGGACGGAGCCGCGGTCATCATGGCCATGTTCCCGGTGCTGGTCCAGGATTCCGAGTTTGAGGATACCTTCCGGGACTACTATACCGAGTTTACTTCCGGCTTCCCGGATCTGAACAAGGCCACCGAGCTCATGGGTCTGCTCTGCGACAACGCCTACCGTCGGGTCAAGGACGACGCCTGTCCCGCCCACATCAAGGTGGCAGTGGACAAGTCCGGCAATCTCATGCGGGTCTCCCAGGCGCAGCTGGACTCCGGCGCCTTCACGCCCACCAGCGTCACCGCGGGGGAGTTCACCGTCTTTGCCAAAACCGGACCCGCCAAGGTGGTCAAGGCGACCTCCGTGATCGAGCTCTCCGACTTTGTCGGGCAGTTCGAGCTCGGCCCCCGGACGCTGACGCCGCTGGAGCAGTCCCTGGTTCCCAAGCTGCCGGAGTGGTACATCATTCCCAAGGTGGCGGTGGACATCTGCAAGCACGCCCAGAAAACCACGGGCAGGCCCATGCAGATGCGGAACTTCCTCCTGCGCGGTCCTGCCGGCACCGGAAAAACCATGGCGGCCAAGGCCATCGCAGCCGGGCTCAACCTGCCTTACATGAAATACACCTGCTCGGCAGGAACGGAGATTTTTGACTTCATCGGCCAGATCTTTCCGGATTCCGAGTCCGGCTCCACCGGCAGCGCCCAGCTCGACGCCGAGCGCGAGCAGCTCAAGGCTATGGGCGGCATGACCTATGCCAACGTGGCCAAGCTGCTGCATCTGCCGGATCTGGAGGATATGGACTACGATCCCGCGGGGGTGTATCAGAAGCTCACCGGCATGGAAAACAGCGCCGCCAGCTCTCAGGATTGCATGGCAATCGTAATGGAGATGGTGACCGAAAAGGTCAAGGCCCTCTCCAAGCGCGACGAGGCATCCAGGCAGGGCGGGCAAACCTACACCTACATCGAGACGGATTTCATCAAGGCCCTGAAGAACGGCTACGTGGTCGAGATCCAGGAGCCCTCGACAATCATGCAGCCCGGCGTGCTGGTCGGCCTGAACTCCCTGCTGGAGCAGGACGGCACGATCACGCTGCCAACCGGAGAGGTCATCCATCGCCATCCCGACGCTGTTGTGGTGGTCACCACCAACATCAGCTACGAAGGCTGCCGCGACATCAACCAGAGCGTCCTCGACCGTATGAGCCTTGCCCGGGATGTGGAGCTTCCCACTCCGGAGGTCATGGTGCAGCGCGCCATGTCGGTCACCGGCGCGACGGACGAGTATATGGTTTCCCAGATGGTCAGCGTGGTCAACGACATGGCCGAGTACTGCCGGAAAAACAGCATCACGGACGGCAACGTGGGCATGCGCAGCCTGATCGACTGGATCATTTCCACCGAGATCACCGGCGATCCCTACGAATCCGCCCTCTACACAATCATCAGCAAGGCAACGTCCGACGAGGAAGACCGGGAAGCCCTGATCAGCACGGCTCTGGAGCCCATCTTCGCACCGAAGCGCCGCAAGTCGGCGGTGTAGGAGGTGCTTGCATGGCAAGAGTCAATCACAAGCTGGTCAAGCAGCGGCTGAATGAGAAGCGCAGCAAGATCTCCGACCGTCAGTTCTTCACCTCCAGGCTTTTGGCTGGGCATTTTGAGGACATGGCGGCTGCCCAGACCCGGCGCTACCACTATCAGCGGCGCATCCACGTGAACCTCATCTGGCAGCCGAAAAATCCCAGCGTGGCCAACACGGACAACCAGTACATCACCATCAACGCCGGACACCCCTTCGTCACCAAGACCAGGGGCCGGGAAAACCGATACCGCATCGTCTGCGGTCTCTTTGCCCACGAGCTGGGGCACGATCTGTATACCGACTTTCTGGCGGAGCAGACCTATACCAACCGGCTGGAATCCTTCGGCTGGTTTCCCAGCCCGCCTCTTTTGACCACCGTTCAGGATCGGGCAAACGAGGCGAAGCTCTGGGACTACCTCAAGGAGGACCCCAAGCAGCTGGAGGCCGCGCAGATCCTGGCCCACCACATCACCAACGTGGTGGAGGACGGATACATCGAGAATCGGATGCTCACCAGCTTCCCGGGCACTCTGGGCACGTCGCTCTCTGAGCTGCGGGAGATCCACTATGAATCTCTGCCCACCGTATCCGAGATGATCGAGCGCGAGGAAAACGGAGATCAGACCCGCTTCGAGACGGAGCTGCAGCTTCTGCTGTCCTATGCGAAATTCGGTCAGATCAAGTACGGAGACACGCCGCTGACAGATTCCAGAATTCAAACGGTTTTCGGTCTCATCACCACCGTGGACGAGGCGCTGATGCAGCCCTCCGGCAAGGAGCGGCTGCTGGCCACCTCTCAGATCATGGTGCGCTGCTGGCCGGAGCTGCAGGAATACCTGGAGCTGGTCAAGCAGCGCCAGCAGGAGGCGGCCGACGCCGGTGAGGATTCCGGTCTGGCGGAGTTGCTGAACAAGCTGCTGGGC
>JAEEGI010002839.1_pt1 | contig 41915 bp, 41 predicted proteins | sample 8958751 | NCBI WGS metagenome assembly JAEEGI01 (sample SAMN16246545, study PRJNA631951) | gut metagenome | biome: gut microbiome; feature: rumen; material: KS-attached | host: Bos | place: Iran: Karaj | collected 2018-10 | reverse complement strand
AAGCGGCCTTTGCAATTCCGAAACCGGCGGTTGCACCACGCCCAAAAAACACTGCGGAGGCGCGATTCTGACACACCTCCGCAGGAAAACGCGAATGTTTACCGCTTATACACGAATTCCCAGTTGTACATGGAGATGGTATCCCCCTCCTGCACGCCCAGGTCCTCCAGCCGGTCGAAAACGCCGCTGGCGCGGAGGGTGCGGTCGAAATACATCCTTCCCTCGCTGTCGGAGAGGTTCACCCGGTTCAGCAGCCGCTCCAGCCAGGGCCCCTCCACGGTCCAGAGGTCCGCGTCCTGCCGCCGGACGGTCAGCTCCTCCGGCGTGGGGGGCGCTTCCTCCGGCTCCACATACTCCTCCTCGAAGACGGGGATGGGCGGCAGCTTCGCGAGCGCCGCGGCGGCGGCCAGGGTGAGAGGCCGCAGGCCCTCTCCCGTGGCGGCGGAGATCACATAGAGGGGAAGTCCCTTCTCCGTGATATAGGCCCGGAAACGCTCCAGCGTCTCTCCCTCCGGGTCCAGGTCCGCCTTGTTGGCGGCCACCAGCTGGGGCCGCTCCGCCAGGGCGGGGGAATACTGCCGGAGCTCGGCGTTGATGGCCTCATAATCCTCAATGGGGTCCCGCCCCTCGCTGCCGGAGGCGTCCACCACATGGATGAGCAGGCGGCAGCGCTCGATGTGCCGCAGGAAGTCGTGCCCCAGGCCCGCTCCCTCGGCGGCTCCCTCGATGATGCCGGGGATGTCCGCCATGACGAAGCTCTCCCCCTCGGCGGCCCAGACCACCCCCAGGTTGGGGTAGAGGGTGGTGAAGTGGTAGTCCGCGATCTTGGGGTGGGCGCGGGAGACGGCGGCCAGCAGGGTGCTCTTGCCCACGTTGGGGAAGCCCACCAGGCCCACGTCTGCCAGCAGCTTCAGCTCCAGCACCACCTCCCGCTTCTGGCCCTCCATGCCGGGCTTGGCGAAGCGGGGCACCTGCCGGGTGGGGGTGGCGAAGTGCTTGTTGCCCCAGCCGCCCCGGCCGCCCCTGGCCAGCACGAAGGGGGCGGGGTCCGACATGTCGTGGATGACGGCGCCGGTAGCCCTGTCCCGCACCACGGTGCCCCGGGGCACCTTGATCACCAGGTCGGCCCCGTCCCTGCCGCTTTTCAGGCCTCCCTGACCGTCCATGCCGTTGGGGGCCGTGTATTTGCGTTTGTAGCGGAAGTCCATGAGGGTGGACATGTTCTCGTCCGAAACCAGCACGATATTGCCGCCCTTGCCGCCGTCGCCTCCGTCGGGGCCGCCGGCGGCCACGTATTTTTCCCGGTGGAAGGCCACCGCCCCGTTGCCGCCCTTGCCGGCCGCCACGGTGATGACCGCTTTGTCCACAAACATAAATCCGTTCCTTTCACAGAAAAAGGACTGTCTCCGGCGGAGACAGTCCTTTCGCATGTCGCAATTACTCAGCCAGCTCGGGGACCTCGTAAACGGAGACCTGCTTGCGGTCCCGCCCCAGGCGCTCGTAGCGGACGATGCCGTCCTTCAGGGCGAAGAGGTTGTAATTGCTGCCCAGCCCCACATTGGTGCCCGGATGGATCTTCGTGCCGCACTGGGTGTAGAGAATGTTGCCGGCGAGAACGAACTGACCGTCGGCCCGCTTGGCACCAAGACGCTTGGACTTGCTGTCGCGCCCGTTCTTGGTGGAGCCCATACCTTTTTTATGTGCCATGGTTCCTCCTCCTTCTCAGCCGACCGTGATGGCGTCGATCTGGACCTGAGTATAGGGCTGACGATGGCCCTGACGCCGCCGGTAATTCTTCTTTGCCTTGTACTTGAAAACGCGGATCTTCTTGGATTTGCCGTTCTTGACGACCTTGGCGGTCACCACGGCGCCGGGAACGGTGGGGGTGCCGATGATGGGATCGGCTTCGCTGTTCACCACGGCCAGGACCTGGTCGAAGGTGACGGTCTCGCCGGACTCCACAGGCAGCTTCTCGATGAAGAGGATGTCGCCCTCTGCCACCCGATACTGCTTGCCGCCGGTCACGATGATTGCGTGCTGCAAGGTGATTTCTCCTCATATGAAGTCTCGCTCTTGTAGGTGCGGAAAGGCTTCCGGCTTGCGACCCACTCGAAGCGGCTTAGAGACTATATCATCATCCGTCTAAGCTGTCAAGGCTTTTTTTCTTCCGGACGCCCCTTCTTCTCCGCCTTTTCCCCCCGCTTGCGGAAGCGGTAGACAACCCGGCCGTGCTTTTCCTCCTCCTCCGGCTCGGGGACGGTGAACAGCTGGATGGGCACGTTGGGGTCGTTGTTGAGGTTCACCAGAATGGCCGCGCCGATGGGCAGACCGAAAAGGCCCCAGAAGCCGAAAAGGCTGGTGCCGGCGAACATGCACAGCAGCGTCACCAGGGGCGGCAGGCCCACCTGCTTGCCCACCACCTTGGGCTCCAGGAACTGGCGCACCACCAGGATGACCACATAGAGGATGGCAAGGCCCAGGGCCTGGAGGCCCTTCCCCTGAATGAGGCTGATGACGGCCCAGGGCGCCAGGATCGTTCCGGCGCCCACCACGGGGAAGATGTCGAAGATGGCGATCAGAGCGGCCAGAAGGAGGGGCTGCCGGACGCCGATGATGACGAGGCCCAGGGTCAGCTCCCCGAAGGTGATGAGCATCACCAGCAGATAGCTCTTGCCGTACTGCCCGATGATGCTGCGGAAGCTGTGGATCACATAGCCCGCCGTCTCGGTGACCTTGACGGGCAGATTCTTCTTGAGAAAGGCCTTCATGCTGTCGTAGGAGACGGCGGTGAAGAAGCTGGCGATGACCGCGATCAGGGCGGAGATCAGGGCAGAAGGGAGGGAGGAGACCAGGCCGGTGAGCTTGCCCACCGCGCCGACGGAGAAATTGGTGACCGCGCCGCCCACGGAGGAGATCACCTGGGGCAGCACCATGTTGACCACGTCCGCCACGGCGGGGTCGAAGCGGGCGGCCAGGGCCTGGGCGCTGGCATAGAGGTTTTTCAGGCCCGGCTCGATGGTCTGGTTGTAAATGTTGGGCAGCCTGTCCAGATAAGAGGCCAGGCCGGTCAGCAGGTCCACCAGCACGAGGCCGGCCAGCACGCCGATCAGCGCATAAAAGAGCAGCACCGTCACCACCGTGAGGGCGGAGGCAATCTTGGGGAGGCGCTGCCGGTAGAGCCGGCTGAGAGGCCGCAGCAGCCAGGCAACCAGCAGAGCGATGACGAAGGGCAGCAGCAGATTCAGCAGATAGCGCAGGACCAGATAGGCGATGCCCGCGATGATGGCCCAGTAGGCGACGTTGATGATGAATCTCCGCCGTTTATCCGTGGTTTCCAAATCCCCGCACTCCTTTCGACCGATGCTTCCGGCGCTGCCCTTCAGAAGTTGATGACGCCCAGATGCTCCAGCAGGATCTTCACGCCCAGCAGGATGAGGATCACGCCGCCGGCGATCTGCGCGCCCTTGCGCCAGCGTGCGCCGAAGATACTGCCGATCTTCACCCCCGCCATGCTGAGCAGAAAAGTGACGACGCCGATGAAGGAGACGGCGGGCACGATGCGCACCTGCAAAAAGGCGAAGGTGACGCCCACAGCCAGGGCGTCGATGCTGGTGGCCAGGGCCAGGGGCAGCATGACCTTCGCCTTCAGGGAGGCGTCCTCCTCGCCGGGCTCGTCCCGCAGGGCCTCCCGCAGCATGTTGGCGCCGATGCCGGCCAGCAGCACAAAGGCGATCCAGTGGTCCACGCTGACGATGTATTTCTCAAAACGGGCCCCCAGGGCATAGCCCAGCAGGGGCATCAGAGCCTGAAAAACGCCGAACCAGGCGCCGGGGATCAGCATATGGCGGAATTTCACCTTTCCGGCAGCCAGCCCCTTGCAGACGGCCACGGCGAACGCATCCATGCTGAGGCCCACGGCCACCAGAAATAGCTCCAGAATGCTCAAATCTTTTCCTCCATGATGGGAACTTGCTTCCAAATGCCGGAATACAGAATGCTGCGCTGGATCTCCGTGTCCCGCAGCAGGGGCAGCTTTTCCCAGGCGGCCGCCGCATCGGCTATGAGGGCCAGCAGGATGGCGCGCAGCGCCTCCTCCGTCGCGCCCTGGGCCGTCATGGCGGAGACGGGGTTATACAGGCCCCGGCGCTCGTCCCTTTTCCGGTCCGTCACCGCGTCCAGCAGATAGATGAAGCGGCCCAGATTCTCCCCCAAGGCGCGCAGGGTGCTCTCCCAGCGGTCGACCCGCCAGACGAAAAGCTCTCCCAGCAGCCGCCCCATGGCGTTGGCCCCCGGATCGGGGGAGGGGTCCCGCCGCGCTTCCGCTTCCCGCAGCGCTTCCATGCACGCCCGGATGACGGCCCACTGCCGGGGATTGCGCTCCGCCGCTCCGGCGGCCCCCTTCTCCAGCAGCTTCGCCTCTCCCAGCTTCAGGAGCGAGCGGTCGTCCTCCCAGTCGTCCAGGGCGTTGAGCCTCGCCAGCAGCACGTTCAGGTCCGCGGCGTAGTCCGTGACCGGGCTTGTCCAGCTGCGCCGCTTCTGCAGGGGATGGATGGGGCAGGGCCGCGCCTCCTCCTGCTCCTCCGGCTCGTACAGGGCGTTCAGGGTAAGGGTGAGAAAGGCCATATCGTAGGTGAGGCCGCAGCGGCAGACCTGGCCGCAGCGGCGGCCGATGGCGCGGCAGAGGCCGCAGTAGCAGCCGCGATAGCGCTTTTTCCCGTCCTCCGACAGGGCGCGGATATCCGCGATCATAGTACCAAACATATGCGAAGTCCCGTAATCAATATGTCGCAATGATTATACCACCCCTGTCAAGTAATTGGAAAACGAAAGGGGAAAGGGACGGTTGACAACGACCGGGCCGTGACGATAGAATAGAAGGAAACAAGAAACGGAGCGGTCCCCGGATGGGGGCCGAGAGGGAGAAACGATGCTTACACCACGTGAAAACGCCATGGCGATCTACAACCGTCAGCAGCCGGACTATTACGGCGACCTGATGGACGCCATCCAGCTGCTGCCGGACCCCATCCTGACGGCGTCCCGCACCCCCCAGGACGGGCTGGAGCACAAGGACCTGTGGGGCACTACCTATATTTTCAAGCCAGGCTCCCCCGGCGCGCACCCCCACGTCACCGACGACAACGCGGTCATCAAGGATATCGAGCACTGGAAGGAGGATCTGGTGGTCCCGCCCTGGGAGGGCTGGGACTGGAGCCAGGCGAAAAAGGTCGCGGAGGAGACGGACCGCCGGGAAAAGCTGGTGGGCATCATGTTCAGCGGCGGCCTGTTCGAGCGCTCCCATCATCTCATGGGCATGGTGAACGCCCTGTGCGCCTATCTGGAATACCCGGAGGAGATGGCGGGGATGCTCCGGGCCATCGCGGACCACAAGATCGGCTACATCCGGGAAATGGGGAAGCAGGTCCATCCGGATATCATCTTCTATCATGACGACTGGGGCAGCAAGCAGAATGTATTCCTGCCGCCGGACGTGTGGCGGGAGATCATCAAGCCCCTGCAGCAGGAGATTTCCGACGCCATCCATGAGGCGGGCATGATCTATATGCACCATGCCGACTGCATCTGCCAGCCCATCGTGCAGGACATGGTGGAGATCGGCATCGATATCTGGCAGGGGGTCATCCCCCAGAACGACATTGTGGAGATCCAGCGCATCACGGAGGGGAAAATGGCCATGGTGGGCGGCATTGACGGGCCGAAGATCGACGTGGAGAACATCACGGACGACGCCATCCGCGCCGAGGTGCGCCGGGCCATCGACACCTATTGTCCCGCGGGCCGATTCTATCCCTCCATCCCCAACGGCGTCTGCTTCCTGGCGCACAACAACGCCGTCTACCGGGACGAGCTGGAAAAATACGGGCGGGAATTCGCCCGGGAGCATCCCATAGGCTGACATTCATCAAAGGAGTACTATGAAAACAGATATCCTCATCATCGGAGCGGGTCCCGCCGGCATCTTCACCGCCATCGAGCTGCGCCGCCTGGGCAGCCGCCGGAAGATCACCGTCGTGGAAAAGGGCAAGGCGGTGGAAAACCGCCGCTGCCCCAAGGAGCAGACCCAGAAGTGCGTGAACTGCAAGCCCAGCTGCAACATCACCACCGGCTTTTCCGGGGCCGGTGCTTTTTCCGACGGGAAGCTGAGCCTCAGCTATGAGGTGGGGGGCGAGCTGCCCTCCCTGATCGGCGAAGCGAAGGCCCAGGACCTGATCGACTATACCGACACCATCTATCTGGATTTCGGGGCCGACACCCATGTGGAGGGGGCCGAGGAGACGGAGGAAGTGAAGAACATCCGCCGCCGGGCCATCTCGGCGGGGCTGAAGCTGGTACTCTGCCCCATCCGCCACCTGGGCACGGAAAAGGCCCAGCAGCTCTATCTGGACATTGAGAACTGGCTGCGGGACCGGGACGTGGAGCTGCTGCTGGAGACGGAGTGCCGCAACCTCATCATTGAGAACGACGTCTGCCTGGGGGCCGAGATCGTTTTGAACGGCCGGGAGGAGACGGTCTATGCCGATGAGGTGGTGGTCGCCACGGGACGCCGGGGGGCGGAGTGGCTGGAGGAGCTCTGCGAGAAGCACGGCATCGCCCACAGCCCCGGCACCGTGGATATCGGCGTCCGGGTGGAATGCCGCAATGAGATTATGGAGACCATCAACCGGGTCCTCTACGAAGGGAAGCTCATCGGCTACCCCAAGCCCTATAAGAACAAGGTCCGCACCTTCTGCCAGAATCCCGGCGGCTTCGTCAGCCAGGAGAACTACGACGGGGGCCTGGCGGTGGTCAACGGCCACAGCTACAAGACCCGGAAATCCGAGAACACCAACGTGGCCATTCTCTGCTCCCATAATTTCAGCGTCCCCTTCAACCAGCCCATCGAATATGCCCGCAAGGTGGGAGAGCTGACCAACATGCTGGCCGACGGGCGGCTGCTGGTGCAGCGCTACGGCGACATCCTGGACGGGAAGCGTACCTGGGAAAAGGAGCTGGTGCGCTCCAACGTCCGCCCCACCATCCCCGACGCGGTGGCGGGGGATATCACCGCCGCCATGCCCTACCGGGCCATGGCAAACATCATCGGCTTCATCCAGGCCATGGACCAGGTTGTGCCCGGCTTCGCCGCCAACGAGACCCTGCTCTACGCGCCGGAGCTGAAGTTCTACTCCAACCGGGTGAAGATGGACGAGGAGCTGAATACCAATGTGAAGCGTCTCCACTGCCTGGGGGATTCCAGCGGCTGGACCCGGGGGCTCATGATGGCCTCCAGCATGGGGGTGCTCATGGGGAGGAAGCTGGCGGAATGCTGATCACGAGCTATGCGGTGGAGACCCGCTATCCCGACTGCGACGCCATGGGGGTGGTGCACCATGCGGTGTGGCCCATCTGGTATGAGGCGGCGCGGATCGACTGGCTGGAAAGAGCCGGCTTCTCCTTTGAGCGCAGTCAGGCCGAGCATGTGAACCCCGCCATGGTGGACCTGCACATGCAGTATAAAGGGGCTCTGGGCTTCCCGGAGACGGTGACGGTCACCGTCACGCCGGAGCTGCTGGCCCCCAAGAAGCTGGCCCTCACCTATGAGCTGCGCAGGGCGGACGGCACGCTGGCCGGGACGGCGCGCTCCTTCCACATCTGGACCGGGCCGGACAACCGCTCCTACGATCTGGAGGCGGGCCTGCCGGAGATCTACGCGGCGCTGAAAAAGGCCGTGGAAGAATAAAAAACAATGCCGGGCGGCGCTCCTGCGCCGCCCGGCTAGTTGTTTGGTTGCCTGTTTTTTCTCAGGAGACCTGCTCGAACTGGCTGTTGTAGAGCTGTGCGTAGAAGCCGTTCATAGCCATGAGCTGCTCGTGGTTGCCCTGCTCCACGATATCGCCGTCCTTCATGCAGAGGATCAGGTCCGCGTTGCGGATGGTGCTCAGCCGGTGGGCGATGATGAAGCTGGTGCGTCCCTTCATGAGGTTGTCCATAGCCCGCTGGATCAGGATTTCGGTGCGGGTGTCCACGGAGGAGGTGGCCTCGTCCAGGACCAGGATGCGGTTGTCGGCCAGGATGGCCCGGGCGATGGTCAGCAGCTGCTTCTGCCCGGCGGAAATGTTGCTGGTCTCCTCGTTGAGGACCATATCGTAGCCGTCGGCCTGGGTGCGGATGAAGAAGTCCACCTGGGCTGCCTTGGCCGCCTCCACCACCTGTTCGTCCGTGGCGTCCAGCTTGCCGTAGCGGATGTTCTCCATGACGGTGCCGTTGAAGAGCCAGGTATCCTGGAGCACCATGCCGATCTCCGTGCGGAGGTCCTGCCGGGTGAACTCCCTGGTATCGTGGCCGTCCAGATAGATGGCGCCGCCCTGGAGGTCGTGGAAGCGCATGAGCAGCTTCACCATGGTGGTCTTGCCCGCGCCGGTGGGTCCGACGATGGCGATCTTCTGGCCGGCCTTGACGTCGGCGGAGAAGTCGTGGATGACGGGTTCGTCCTCCTCGTAGCCGAAGCGGACGTGCTCGAACTTCACGTCGCCCTTGATGTCCATATCGGCCACCTTCAGGTGAGCCTTGGGGTCCTGCTCCTCCGCCTCGCCCAGGAACTGGAACACGCGTTCCGCGGCGGCGGCGGTGGACTGGAGCTGGCTGGAAATGTTGGCGACCTGGGTGATGGGCTGGTTGAAGCTCTTGACATAGGTGATGAAGGCCTGGATGGAGCCAATGTCCAGGGTGCCGCGGGCGCACATGCTGGCGCCCAGCACGCAGACGGCCACGTAGCCCAGGTTGCCGATGAAGTTCATGATGGGCATCATCATACCCGTCAGGAACTCCGCCTTCCAGGTGGCGTAGTAGAGGCGGTCGTTTTCAAAGTCGAACTCGTTGACCGCCCGGTCCTCGGCGCAGAAGGCCTTCAGCAGGGTCTGGCCGGCGTACATCTCCTCGACATAGCCGTTGACGGTGCCCAGCAGCTTCTGGCGGTTGCGGAAGTGCTTCTGGGAAATGCCCACCATGACGGCGGTGAAGATGCCGCTGGCGGGGAGCATGCACAGGGCGATGAGGGTGAGCTTCCAGCTGATGGAGAGCATCATCCACAGCACGCCCACCAGGGTCACCAACGCGGAAATGACCTGGGTGATGCAGGCGTTGAGGGAGTGGGACACGGTGTCCACGTCGTTGGTGATGCGGCTCATCACTTCGCCGTTGGAATACTTGTGGAAGAAGTTGATGGGCAGCTTGTTGATCTTGACGATGATGGCGTTGCGCAGGTTATAGGAGACCTTGTTGGAGACATAGGCCAGGGTGAAGCCCTGGGCATAGGAGAAGAGCATGCTCAGCACATAGAGCCCCAGCAGGATCAGGATGACCTGGCCCACATAGTGGAAGTCCACGCCGTTGGTGCCGCCGGCGGTGACCGCCGCGACGCCCCGCACGATCTCGTTGGTGATACGGGCGAGGATCTTGGGGTTGATGGTGCTCAGCAGGGTGGAGCAGACGGAGCAGATGGAGACCAGCAGGATCAGCCACTTGTAAACCATCATGTACTTCATGAGCTGCTTCATGCTGCCCTTGAAGTCCTTCGCCTTCTCTCCCCGCATGCCGCCGCGGCCCGGAGGGCCTCCGCCGCCGGGGCCCCGCCGCTGGTTCTTCATCTTGCTGGTATCCGGGCGGACCAGGGGGCGATAGCCGGGGGGATAGGCGTTCAGGTCGGCCTTATCCACCTCGTTGGGGTCGGGGAACTTGGGCATCAGGAGCTTCATGATGCCCTTGGGCTTGGGCATGCCCTCGGGGAATTCGCCCTTCTCGATCATTTCCTTCATCTTTTCGGGGTCGAAGTCCTCGGGCGGCTCCCAGCCGCCGGGACCCTTCTTCCCCTTCCCGCCGGGCTTGCCCGGCATCTTGGAGGGATCGAAGTCCTTGGGCATCTTGGAAGGATCGAAGTCTTTCGGCATCTTGGAGGGATCGAAATCCTTGGGCATCTTGGAGGGGTCGAAGCCCTTCGGCGGCTGCTGGGAATCGGCCGGGAAGGCGTTTTTCTTTTCTTCGCTCATGCCAATTCCTCCTTTGAAAGCTGGCTCTCGGCGATCTCGCGGTAGGCTTCGCAGCTCTCCAGGAGCTCGCGGTGGGTGCCGTGGCCCACGATCTTGCCTTCCTCCAGCACGATGATCTGGTCGGCGTTCATGATGGTGCTGACCCGCTGGGCCACCACCAGCACCGTGGCGTTCTCCGTGGTGGCGTAGAGGGCCTTGCGGAGGGCCGCGTCGGTGCGGAAGTCCAGCGCGGAGAAGCTGTCGTCAAAGATGAAGATGGGCGGATTCTTGATGAGGGCCCTGGCGATGCTGAGACGCTGCTTCTGGCCGCCGGACACGTTCTCGCCGCCCTGGGCGATGGCGATGGAGAGGCCGTTGTTTTCCTCGTTGATGAAGTCGCCCGCCTGGGCCGTCCGGATGGCGCGGTACATTTCCTCGTCCGTGCCGGCCTCCTTGCCCAGGGACATGTTGGTGGCCACGTCGCCGGAGAAGAGCACGCCCTTCTGGGGCACATAGCCGATGTTGTTGCGCAGCTCGTGGAAATCCAGGTCCCGGATATCCACGCCGTCCAGCCGGATGCAGCCCTCGGTCACGTCGTAGAAGCGGGGCACCAGGTTGATCAGCGTGCTCTTGCCGGAGCCAGTGGAGCCGATGAAGGCCACCGTCTGGCCCGGCTGGATATCGATGTTGATATCCTCCAGGACGTTGGATTCCGCGTCCCCGTATTTGAAGGAGACGTGGTCGAATTCGATGTGGCCCTTGGCCCGGCCGGGCAGCTTCTGCAGCTTTTCCCGGTTGCGGATGGTGGGCTCGCGCTGGAGGACCTCCTCCACACGGCCGGCCGCCACCAGGGCGCGGGGCAGCATGATGAACATCTGGGCGATCATCAGGAAGGCCATGATGATCTGCATGACATACTGCATGTAGGCCATCATATCGCCCACGGGCATGTAGAACTTGGCGACCAGGTGACCGCCCACCCAGATGATGAGCAGGGTCACGGCGGAGAGCATGAAGTTCTCGATGGGGTTCAGGGTCGCCATGGTGCGCTGCACGTACAGGCCGGTTTCCGTAATGTCCTTGTTGGCGATGTCGAAACGCTCCTCCTCCAGCTTTTCATTGCCGAAGGCCCGGATGACCAGCATGCCGGTGAGGCTCTCTCTCGCCACCAGGTTCAGGCGGTCCGTGAGTTTCTGCATGATCTTGAATTTCGGCACCACCAGCTTGAACATGACCACCTGCAGCGCCAGGAGCAGCACCACGGCGATGGCCACGATCCAGCTCATGTTGGCGCTTTTCCGCAGGGCCATGACGATGCCGCCCACGGCGTAGAGCGGCGCCATGAACACCATGCGGATGCCCATCATGGCCACCATCTGCACCTGCTGCACGTCGTTGGTGCTGCGGGTGATGAGGGTGGCGGTGCTGAAGGCGTCCACGTCCTCGCTGGAAAAGCTGGTGACCTTGCTGTAGATGTCGTGCCGCAGCTTCTTGCCGATGCCCGCGCTGACCCGGGCGCCGCAGAAGCCGTTGCCCACGGTGCAGAGGCCGCTCATCAGGCTGAACAGCAGCATGATGCCGCCGATCTTCAGGATGTAGCCCTGCTGGGATTTCGGCACGTTCCCGCCCATGGAGGCGTGGATGCCCTTGGTGAGGGTGATGGCCACGCTGCTCATGAAGCTGGGGTTCGCTTCCTCTGCCATGGAACGCGCGAAGGCGATCTTATCCTCGCCTGCCGCGGCCGCCTGCGCCAGCACCTCGTCCACGGACATCTTGCCGAAGTCGATGCTGCCAAGGCTCATGTTGAGGACGTAATACGCCTTACTGACAGCTTCGTTGACGGCCGCCAGCGCCTCTTTGCTCATTTCGTTTCTGACGTAAGCGCCCTGATCGGCAAGGGCAGGGTAAGCCTTCAGCGCTTTGCTTCCCGCCTTGCCCGCATCCGCCCAGGTGTACGCGCTCTTTACCGTCGCTGCGTCCGCTTCGTCCGCGAAACGGAGGGTCAGGTCCATCATGTCCGCGTCCATCGTCTCGGGAGCGGCGTTGGAAATGCCGCTTTGGACGATGCCCACGTTCACGATGCTGCTCATGTAGTTCGGCAGATTGAGCTCCAGGATCGTCTGCGCGAACAACAGGATCAGGGCGAGCGCTACCAGGGGGATAAAGGGCTTTACGTATCTCAGGATCAGTTTCAAGCCTCTTTTCTCCCTTTCTTTTTTTATTTTTATTTTTTCTTTTACTTGGTTGGGCCGCTCAGGCTTCCATGCCCTTGCGGAAAGCGGCCAGGTTCATGGCCACGGTCTTGGGGGGCACCATTTCGGAAATGAGCCCCTCCCAGTCGAATTCCGGCAGGCTGAGCGCCTTGACCAGGGCTCCCAGCAGGCAGATGTTCTGGCTCTTGGGGCTGCCCAGGCTCTCGGCGATCTCCCCGGCGGGGATCACCTTGGCCCCCGCCAGCTTTTCCAGCTCCTTGTCGGCGTCGTGGGGATATTCTGCCGCGCCGGTGAGGACGCTGAGGGGCATGATCTCCTTCCGGTCCATGAGGATGCCGCCGCCCTTTTTCAGATAGGGCAGGGCACGGAGGGCCTCCGTCTTCTCAAAGGCGACGATCAGGTCCGCCTCGCCCTCGCCGATGTTGGGGGCGTAGACCCTGTCGCCGAATTTCAGCTGCGTGTTCACGGTACCGCCCCGCTGGCTCATGCCGTGGATCTCGCTCATTTTCACGTCGTAGCCCATCTTCGCCAGACCGGCGGAGAGGATCTTGGTGGTCAGGATGGTGCCCTGGCCGCCCACGCCGGTGAGCAGGATGCTGGTGATCATGCCTTACCACCCACTTTCTTGATCGCGTCGAAGCGGCACTGCTGCATGCACAGGCCGCAGCCGGTGCAGCTGGCCGGATCGGAAATGACGGCCTTTTTCGCCTTGGCGTCGAAGGTGAGGGAGGGACAGACCACCTTCGTGCAGGCCTTGCAGCCCTTGCAGGCCTCGGGGTCGATCTCGCAGCGCGCGTCGCCCCTGGCCTTGATGACCTCCTTCAGCAGGGCGCAGGGCCGCCGGCTCAGGATGACCCAGGTCTCCCGATCTCCCAGGGCTTTCTGGATGGCGGCGTTCATGGCCGCCTGGTCGATGGGGTCCACCTCCAGGATGCGCTCCTCCGGCAAGCCGGTGGCGAGCACCATGCGCCGGATGTCGATGGCGGGCACCTGATAGCCCATGAGGCTCAGCTCGGTCCCGGCATTCTGCTGGTGACCGGTCATGGCGGTGATGGAGTTGTCCAGCACCACCAGGCAGACGTTGGCTTTGGCGTGCACCGCGTCCACCAGGCTGTTGAAGCCGGAGTGGAAGAAGGTGCTGTCCCCCAGAATGCCGAAGACCTTGCGGCTGTCCCCCTGCTTTTCCAGAGCCTTGCTGAGGCCGATGGGGATGGAGAAGCCGGAGCCCATGCAGATGGCGGTGTCGAAGCCGTGGAAGGGCTCTCCGACGCCCAGGGAGTAGCAGCCGATGTCGCCCACGGCCACCAGCCGCTTGTGGTAGTTCTGCATGGCGAAGTAGAAGCCCCGGTGGGGGCAGCCGGCGCACAGGGCGGGGGGACGGGGCGGCGCGGTGAGGCTGCTGACGATGGGCTCCGCCGCTTCGCCCAGGCCGAAGGCGGCCCGGAGGCGGGCGGCGCTCAGCTCGCCCTGGCGAGTGGTGTAGGCCTTGCCCTCGCAGAAGATGCCCAGGGCCTTCACGGCCTCCTCCAGATAAGGCTCGCCCTCCTCGATGACGATGACCTTTTCCACCCGGCCGCAGAAATCCCGGATGAGATTGTCCGGCAGGGGATGGGTGATGCCCAGCTTCAGATAGCTGGCGGTCTCGCCGAAGGCCTCCCTGGCGTGCTGGTAGCTGATGCCGGAGGTGATGATGCCGATCTTCCGGTCATTCAGCTCGACCCGGTTCAGGGGGCTCGTTTCCGCGTATGCCTTCAGGGCTTCCAGGCCCGCCTCCACCGCCAGGTGCCGCTTCCGGGCGTTGGCGGGAAGCATGGCGTATTTCGCGGGGTTTGCCTCATATTTGCCCATGTGCTCCTGCCGCAGGCCCTGCTCCACCAGGCTCTTGGAGTGGCAGACCCGCGTGGTCATGCGCAGGAGCATCAGCAGGTCGAATTTCTCGCTGAGTTCAAAGGCCGCTTTCGTGAAATCCAGGCATTCCTGGCTGTCCGAGGGCTCCAGCATGCCCAGGCGTGCATGGGGCGCATACAGCCGGTTGTCCTGCTCGTTCTGGCTGCTCCAGCAGCCGGGGTCGTCGGCGCTCACCAGGACCATGCCCCCATTGACGCCGGTATATGCCGCGGAAAAGATGGGGTCCGCCGCCGCGTTCATGCCCACGTGCTTGAAGGCGGCCAGGCTGCGGAGCCCGCCGAAGGAGGCGCCCAGGGCGATCTCCACCGCGATCTTCTCGTTGTTGGCCCACTGGCAGTACACATCCTCTTTATAAAGGGCCATGTTCTCCAGGATTTCCGTGCTGGGCGTTCCGGGATAGGCGGCGGCAACGCCGACGCCGGCCTCCCACGCGCCGCGGGCGACTGCTTCGTCGCCGCTCATGATGACCTTGCTCAATGTCTGTGTGTCTCCTTTGCTTCAGGGTATGGCTTTTCCCGGTTTCGGGGGTTTACTCGTCGTCAAATTCCTCCGGCCGGTCGTCGGATTCCGGTCCGCCGGGGCCGATCAGCTTCCCCAGCAGTTCCAGCAGGAGCCGCTTCTCCTCGTCGGAGAGAGGGGAGAGAAAGAGCGCCGCGAAATCCGGCCGGTCCTCGATCAGCTCCAACACCCGCTCCCGGCCTTCGTCGGTGAGGAAGATGTTGAAAATGCGCTTGTCCCGGGCGGACTGCCGCCGCTCCACCAGGCCCGCCGCCACCAGCTTCCCCAGGGTCTCGCTGACGGACTGGGGCCGCAGCTGCAGGAGGGTGGTCATGTCCCGCTGGCTGATGCCGTCGGATTCGCCCAGCATGAGGAGGATGCGGTTCTGCGCGCTGGGACGGCCGCCCTTTTCCCCGTCGCCCCCGGCGATGGGACCGCGGCGAAGCACGGCGTAGAGCCGGAAGATCTGTTCCATGAGCTGCTCGTTGAGGCTCAGCTGAAGATCCATGGTCCTCCTCCTTCCAAGATTTGTAAGGTACTTGACAATAAGGTACTTGAATGAACTTTATTATACGACTGCCGACCGGTATTGTCAATATGTTCAAGTACCTGTTTGTCGGAAAATTTTGTTAAGGCAACACCGCACAATTCTGGTGCGCAGATTGCGCAGTCAGAATTTTCGTCAGATTGTCTGAAAATCGCGGGGAATACTTCCTGTATTGGCCAAGATTTTCGGGCAATATGACGGAACATGATGCAAGCAAGATGTGTACCGAGAATTGTGCGGTGTTGCCTTGATGGAGCCTTGACAAAAGGGAATGATTTTTGTAAAAACTCGTGACGAAGGGAGAATTTTGTTGTCTTTAAGGATGGAAGCCCTGATTTTAGGGGGAAAGGAGCGGCGCATGGACGATCTGCAGATCATCGACTTGTACTGGGCGCGAAGCGAGAGTGCGGTCGCAGAGACCTCGCGGAAATACGGGCCGTATTGCCGCAGCATCGCCTACGGCATCCTTCGTTCCGAGGAAGACAGCGAGGAATGCGTCAACGATACCTGGCTGCGGGCCTGGGACGCCATGCCGCCCCACCGCCCCGCCAGTCTGCGCGCGTTTTTGGGCAGGATCGCACGAAACCTGTCCCTGAATCGGCTGAAAGCCCTGTCGGCGGAGAAGCGGGGCGGCAGTCAGCTCGCTCTTGCGCTGGAGGAACTGGGGGAAACGGTCCCGGCCCCGGGCAGCGTGGAGCGGGCTGTGGAGGACAGGGAGCTGGCGGAATTGTTCGACCGCTTCCTTTCCCGGCTGGAGCCGGAGGCAAGGCGGCTTTTCGTCCGCCGCTATTGGTATCTCAGCCCCATCGGGGAGATCGCCGCAGAGTATGGAATGAGTGAAAGCAAGGTCAAAATGTCCCTGCTGCGTTCTCGCGGCAAACTGAAAAAGCTCTTGGAGAAGGAGGGGATCGAGATATGAAGGAAGAACGCCTCCTGACCGTCTTCGGCGGGATCAGCGACGGATATATCGAAGAATCTGCGCCGGGGCGGGGCAGGAAAACTGGAAGCGTCCGCCGGAAATGGGGGATGCTGGCGGCCTGCCTCTGCCTGGTCGCCGCTGCCGCTTTTGCCGTCCTTCGGGCTATGCCCTGGCGGACGGGGCTTTCCGCCGCTCCCCAGGACCGGCTCCTGGCCGCGATCCGGACCGACGGTATCCTCATTGATGCGCAAATATTGACCGAGCTGCCCATGATGAGGCGCGTCGCGGTCTATGAGCAGCTCTTTCCTCAAGGGTCTTATGTTCCCGAAACGGACCCCCCACCGGGCAGCGGGGCTAGGCTGGAGGCTTTTCTGGGGCAGCCGTATCTGGACGACGGGGAAAAGGTCTGGTATCGCGTCAAGGATATGGAGGAACTGAAATACCTCATCAGCAGGGACCGGGAGGGCGAACTGAAGCTGTGGGAGTTCCAAAGCTTCGTGGTGCTGGACGGCCTGCTTGCACGGCTGCGGGCAGTGGAGGCCACGGCGCAGGAGCTTGCCGACGCAGAGGCAGCGATCCGGCAGCGCTGGCCCGACGCGGACCTGACCCCCTATACCTACGGCGACGTGTACCGCCTGATTTTCGGCGTGGAAAGCGCGGAGGACCTGGCGTATATCGTCGCGTCGCCCTCCACCGCCAACAATCAGCCCCTGGGGTTGGAGATCCAGAAAAAAGTGGGGACTCACCGCTTCAATGATCGGGAGGTGATTTCCCGTTTCTATGATGCCACTGCAACCGTGGTCTGCTTCGGACGCAGCAATCAGGTCGGGTTCCGGGATTACAGATATACCTACAGCTTTTCGACAGACGCGGCCAATAAGCAGGACAGCGGGGAAGAGACCTGGGCCAACCGTTATCTGCGCGTCGTACTCCGAAGCGGCACATCCATCGACCGCTGGAAGTATTCGGCTCTGAGCGGGAGCTTCTATGAATTCGACGGCATCGCTACCGAGCCGCTGCCGGAGGAAACGGTCTCTGTGCTGAATGAAATCTTCGGGATCCGCTGAATCCGCTATGGGTACGGTTCTCTTGACAAACCAATCAGTGCTCTGTATAAAAACACTGTGTCCCATTGAGTTCACGAGCGAACCGTCCCCATGCAAAACCTCCTGGGGGTCGCTGAAAAGGGAGAACCGATCACTCAGGATTCAAATTCGATTGTAAAAAGAATCAACGGCTCATGGAGCGGCGCATCCTCGGCCTTGAAGGACTTGTCAACGCACAATATGTAGTTTGCCTTTTGGATGGCTTCCGAGAGAGCGGGGGAAGAAAGATGAAACTCGGCGCTTTTCAGTTTCCAGTGTCCGGCGATATCGGTAAAAACATGGAAAAGATCACAACGGCAATGGTCCGGGCTGCTTCGGAAGGCGTGCAGCTGCTGGCGTTTCCGGAGTGCGCGTTGACCGGATATCCCCCCAGAGACATTCCATCCTCGGCGGTGGTCGATTTTGTGCGTCTGGAAGCAGCCCACAGGGAATTGCAGGAGCTTTCGGACAAACACGGCATTAATCTGATCGTCGGCACCATGACCCGTGCAGCCGGAGGGGTGCGCAACACTGCCCTGATCCTCCGACCCGGCCTGCCGCCGCTGGCGTATCATAAACGCGCCTTGTGGGGGTGGGATCGGGACAATTTCGTGTCCGAAGACGAAACGGGCGTCGTGGAGATCGGCGGGGTACGGATCGGCGTCCGCATCTGCTTTGAAGTGCGCTTCCCGGAGTATTTCCGTGAGCTGTACCGACAGCATACCGACTTGAATGTGATACTGTTTTACGATGTGGCCGATGGAGACAGCGCCGGTCGTTACGACCTTCTTCGCGGTCATATCCGTACACGCGCCGTGGAAAACGTGTGCTGTACGCTGTCGGTAAACACGGCCTGTCCCGGCCAGTCCGCGCCCACCATGCTGGTCAATCGTTCCGGCGGGGTGCTGGCGGAAGGGGAGCAGGAGCGGGAAGCGCTGCTGACCTTGGATTTCGCACCGGGGCCGCTGGATTTCGGGGAACTGGGCAGAAAGGAGTATTCAGACGAACTATGCGGAACAACCGCTGCCGGCCGGGAAAGTTCTTATAAACCGCACACTGAAAAATAGGAGCGCGCCCCGTCTGCTGTATCGTAAACGGGACGCGCTGCAATCGATCAAACCGCCGCTCTTAACGCGGCGTGATGTCAGGAAAGGTTGAGTTCTGCCTTAAGGGCTTTCTGGAGTACGGCAGAAAAGTTGATGTCCTCTCTTTCCGCCATGGTATTCAGCCATGAAGGGATACTGAGGGTTTTCTTTACCGCCTTATTGTCATAATACCTGCGATATTCCATCGTGTCGCACTCGATCAGGCTTGCAAAGCTGCCGGTCGGGCAGTCTAAATCTGTAATGCTGCTTGCCGCCGGGATCGCCTCTTTGTGCTCCTCCAAATCGTATAACTGAAGACAAAGCGCGTCCTGGGCCATATCCATAGCCTCGACGAGCGTTTCGCCGGAGGTGGCAATTTCCAGGTCCGGGAAAATGACGCTGTATGCGCCGGCTTCCGGCGTGAAAATCGCAGGATAAACGTATCGCCTATCCGCCATAGATCTGCTCCTTCCTGAATATGTTTATATTTATCTGAGCTTTTTCATCCTTTGGGAGCCGGAAGTCCGGCGCTCCTGGCGATCGACCTGTATGTTCCGGGCGGTACGTCCTGGGTCTTGTGCCTGGGAACAGTAAAGGTCCTTCCCGTTGCTGGACTCCGCCAGAGCGTATGGTTCTTTCCTTCCCGAATGATGAAACAACCCGAATCTCTCAGCATTCTTTCCAATTCACTATATTTTATTTCCCCCTCGCCTCCCTTATGCCGCGCCGTTGAACACAGTATAATACGTATTATTACGTGTGTCAATGCCTGATTCAATATCAAGCTGCATACACCGCGGGCGGGGTCCATCGGACCCCGCCCGCGGGAACTGCTGGTGGTAAAGCCTCGCAGTATTCGCGCTTGTGCGGATACCCGCCATTCCGGCGAGTAAGGACGCACTTAATGGTTGAACAGGCTCAGGAGGATGCCCGCCGCCACGGCGGAGCCGATGACGCCGGCCACATTGGGGCCCATGGCGTGCATCAGCAGGAAGTTCTTCGGGTTTTCCTTCTGGCCCACCATCTGGCTCACCCGGGCCGCCATGGGTACGGCGGAGACGCCGGCGGAGCCGATGAGGGGGTTGATGCGGTTTTCCTTTTTCAGGAAAAGGTTCATGAACTTCGCCAGCAGGACGCCGCCGGCGGAGCCCACGGCGAAGGCGATGACGCCCAGGATGATGATCTCGATGGTCTGGAGGGTGAGGAAGGTCTCCGCCTTGGCGGACGCGCCCACCGCCAGGCCCAGCATGATGGTGACGATGTTGCACAGGGCATTGGAGGCGGTGTCGCTGAGGCGGTTGGTGAGGCCGCTTTCCTTAAAGAGGTTGCCCAGCATCAGCATGCCCACCAGGGGAATGGCGTCGGGCACCATGAGGGCCACCACGATGGTGACCACGATGGGGAACAGGACCTTTTCCTTCTTGCTCACGGGGCGGAGCTGGGACATGGTGATCATCCGCTCCTCCTTGGTGGTGAGGGCCTTCATCACCGGGGGCTGGATGACGGGCACCAGTGCCATGTAGGAATAGGCGGCGATGGCCACGGCGGGCAGGATCTGCTTCGCCATGCGGGTGCAGGTCAGGATGGCGGTGGGGCCGTCCGCACCGCCGATGATGGCGATGGAGCCCGCCTCCTGGGCGTTGAAGCCCAGCAGGATCGCGCCGATGAAGGTGATGAAGATGCCCAGCTGCGCGCCGGCGCCCAGCAGCAGGGATTTGGGGTTGGCGATGAGGGGACCGAAGTCGGTCATGGCGCCCACGCCCAGGAAGATCAGGGGCGGCAGGATGCCGATCTCATCCAGCAGGAAGAAATAACGGAAGAGACCCGCCGCCTCCGTCCCGCTGGCCTCGTTGAAAATGGTACTGCCGAAAAGGTTCGACAGCAGCATGCCGAAAGCGATGGGCACCAGCAGCAGGGGTTCAAATTCCTTTACCAGAGCCAGATACAGCAGCACGCAGGCGATGACCACCATCACCAGCTGCCGCCAGTCGAACAGGGCGACGCCCGTGTTGCCCAGAAAACTCATCAGTCCGTCAAGCATCGGCCGAGCCCTCCTTTTCCTTGAGAATGACCAGGACCTGCCCGGCCTCCACGCTGTCGCCCTCGGCGGCGCAGAGCTTCAAAACCCTGCCCTCCGCGGGGGCGGGAAACTGGAACAGGCTGCCGCCCGCTTCCATCAGCAGCAGCACGTCGCCGATGCGGACGGCGGCGCCTTCCCTGGCGTTGAGGGCCTGCACCTTTCCGGCGCAGGGGCTTGCGACGCCGCACTGCCCGTCGGGCAAAGACGGCTGCGTCTTGGCCGGCGCGGCGACAGCCGCGGGGGCTTCCGCCGCGGGGGCGGCCTTGCGGCTCATGAGGGCGTGCATGATGCGGATCGCCAGCATGATGATGGCCAGGACCACCATACAGACCAGCATGCCGATGACGGCGGTGACCAGGGCCCCGGCGATCTTCTGGCCCACGGTCATCTGGCCCAGCAGTTCGGGGTCGCTGAGGCGTTCGAGAATGCTCAAGCTTGCTTCCTCCCCGGCGGCCCCAGGGCCGCCACGATTTTATGACGCCCCAGTATAACCCAACCTATCGCCCAAGTAAAGACCTTTTCAGCTCCGGATCGGCTAAAAAGTCGGAAATGATGTCGAAAACGTGGGCCGGTTCCGCCTGTTCCCGGTTCAGGGCGGCGGCCAGCAGCAGGGCAAAATGCTTGTCCTCGGTCACATCCTCCAGCCGCAGGGTTTCTTCCCCCTCTCCAAAGCCCTCGATGCCCCATCCGGTATAGCGCACCCCGTCGGAAGTGCGGCAGCGCTGGGAAAAAACGCGGTAGGTCATGGCTTCTTCCTCCTCTGTGGGCGATGGTCTGTCCCTCTGCCCGCATGCAACTTTACCACCCTTCCGCCGGGGCCTGCAATCCAAAGCGTTCGACACGCTTCGACAAAAAACGGGAGCGCCGCAGGATACAGCGGCGCTCCCGGAAAAATGCGACAAAATGTAGCGAGTTTCCCCCGGCGGGTTCAGAAATATTTTTTGATGCGCTCCGTGGCGGATTCGATGGGGGCGGAAAGCGTCAGCGTGAACTGGATGCCCTCCCGCTGGCTGAAGGTGTCCAGCCATTCCAGGAAATCCTCCGCGCCGGCCACGGATTTGTCCTCGAACATCTTATAGAGGTTATCGATGAACACATGGGTGATGTCGTAGTTGCTGGCATGCATGGCGCTGATGAAGCCCTTCATGAATTCGGTGGAGCCGAAATCATAATTCGCGGCCACGATCAGCCTGGCCTGATGGGGGATGTCATAGGTGAGGCTGCGCTCCTTTTCGATGACCACCACGTCGCCCTGGGATTCCTCCAGCGCTTTTTCCACCATCTCGATGAGCAGCTTGGTCTTGCCCGAGCCCTTCACGCCCATGATTACTTTGACCATGTCCCGTCTCCTTTGTCCGTTTGATCATCGGCATCGCCGACCTGTTCTTATCCAGCAGTATAGCATCATTCCGGCGGCACTTCAACAGCTAAGCTGTTTCTTTTTTGTAAATCTCCGGAAGCCCGGAATCTCAGGAAGTCCGGCCCGTCAGCAGGGAACGCAGACAAAGGAGGAAGACCCTGCCCCAGCCCAGGCGCTCCACCGCCTCCGGGGCCGTCACGGCGAGGCGCAGCAGCTCCCGGCCCCGGCCGTCCAGCAGAAGCAGACAGCCCAGCTGCTGCCCCGCGGCTACCGGCGCTTCGATCTCCCGCGGCAGCTCCAGCTCCTTGCGCAGAGCGGCGGCCTCCTCCTTTTTCATCACCAGCTTCGTCTCGCCGCTCATGACCGGCTGGATGGTTTTCTCCTTTCCCAGGGTCACGGCCACCGGCGGCAGGGCCCCGTCGGGCAGGGCGTCCACCAGCTGCCACACGGCGAAGGCATGGTTCAGCAGAAGCTTCGCCGCCTCGAAGCGCTCGGCGCTCGTTTCCGCGTGCAGGACGACAGCGATATATTCCGTCCCGTCCCGGCATGCGGAGGCGGCCAGACAGTACATGGCCCCCTGGGTGAAGCCGGTCTTGAGGCCGGTGCAGCCCTCGTAGTAGCGCACCAGCTTGTTGGTGTTCGCCAGCCCGAAGGCCCCGTCCCGGATGCTGTCGGTCCAGATGCCGGTGTACGCCCGGATGCGGTCGTGGCCCAGCAGCGCCCGGCTCATGAGGGCGATGTCCCAGGCGCTGGTCAGGTGCTCCTCCTCCGTGGGGAGGCCCGTGCAGTTGGCAAATGTCGTGTCCGCCATGCCCAGCTCTTTTGCCCGCTCGTTCATGCGCCGGACGAATTCCCCTTCGCTCCCGGCGATCTCCTCCGCCAGGGCCACGGCGGCGTCGTTGGCCGAGGCCACCGCCACGCTTTTCAGCAGGTCGTCCAGGCGCATTTCTTCCCCTTCCTTGAGGAAGATCTGGCTGCCTCCCATGGAGGCGGCGTGAGCGGAGCAGCGCACGGGCTGATCCTCCCGCAGGCCGCCTCCGTCCAGGGCCTCGCACACCAGCAGCATGGTCATGATCTTGGTGACGCTGGCGGGCTCCAGCCTTTCATGGGGATTGTGGGCATAGAGGCAGGTCCCCGTCTCCCGCTCCATCAGCACCGCGGCCCCCACCCGCGCCGCCACGTCCTCCACGCTGCCGAGGGCTTCCACGCTCTCCCAGGGCTCCGGGTCGAAAACCTCCTCCGCCTCCGCCCGCGCGATGTTCCCGGGCAGCAGCGCCAAAACCAGCAGAAATGCGCAGCAGCGCTTCCCTAATCTCATGATGACCTCCCCTTTCCCCGGCGCAGCCGGCGCGATATACACGATACAGTAACAGGAATATGCCTCGGTTGACAGGAAGATGCTCCGGGGATAAAATATGAGGAAATACGGAAAAACGGAGCGCCAATGATGAACGATATGATCCTGCTGAAGCCCGGCGAGCTGGTGCTCAAGGGCCTGAACCGCCATTTCTTTGAGGACCGGCTGCGGGCCAACGTGGCCCGGCGGCTGCGGAGCCTGGGGGAGTTCCGCATCACCTCCGTCCAGTCCACGGTCTATGTGGAGCCGCTCTCCGAAAGCATCGACATGGAGGAAGCTTTCCGCCGCTGCCACCAGATCTTCGGCGTCATCGCCGTCTGCCGGGCCGCCGCCTGTCCCAAGGAGAAGGAGGCCATCGCCCGGACAGCGGTGGAATACCTGGGGGACCAGCTGAGAAAGGCAAAGAGCTTCAAGGTGGAATCCAAGCGCAGCGACAAGACCTTCCCCATGACCTCCATCCAGCTGAGCCAGTATGTGGGCTCCGTCATCGGGGAAGCCTTCCCCGATCTCCCGGCGGATATGCACGACCCCGACCTGGAGGTGAATGTGGAGATCCGGGAGCAGGCGGCCTATGTCCACGCCGGGGGCGAGCCGGCGGCGGGGGGGCTGCCCGTGGGCACCTGCGGCCGGGCGGTAAGCCTCCTTTCCGGCGGCATCGACAGCCCCGTGGCCACCTGGATGATCGCCCGACGGGGGGTGCAGATCATCCCCGTCCACTTCTTCTCCTTCCCCTATACCAGCGAGCTTGCCAGACAGAAGGTGCTGGACCTGGCGAAGCTGCTGCTGCCCTGGTGCGGGCGGCTGACGGTGGAGGTCATCCCCTTCACCCATATTCAGGAGGAGATTCGGGACAAGTGCCCGGAGCCTTATTTCACCCTCATCATGCGCCGCTTCATGATGCGCCTCAGCCAGGAAGTGGCCCTGGCCAACGGCTGCGGCGCTCTGGTGACGGGGGAAAACCTGGGGCAGGTGGCCAGCCAGACCATGGAGGCCCTGCGGTGCACGGAAGCGCCCCTGACGCTGCCGGTGCTGCGGCCGCTCATCGGCATGGACAAGGAGGAGATCATCCGAAAGGCCCGGGAGCTGGGCACGTATGAAACCAGCATCCTCCCCTATGAGGACTGCTGTACCGTCTTCACCCCGAAGCATCCCCGCACCCGTCCCACCCCGGAGGAGGTGGCGGAGGCGGAGAGCGTCCTGGACGTGGAGGCGCTGATCAAAGAGGCCCTTGCGGGCACGGAAAGGGTGCAGATCAAGCATGAAAGCTGAAAACTGGAAAGCGGAGATCCTCTGCGTGGGCACGGAGCTGCTGCTGGGGGACATCGTGAACACCAACGCCAGGGAGCTGAGCGCCGCCCTGCGGGGCATGGGCATCGGCGTCTACTGGCAGAGCGTGGTGGGGGACAATCCCGACCGGCTGCGTCAGGCGGCCCGGATCGCCGGAGAGCGGGCCAACCTCATCATCACCACCGGGGGCCTTGGCCCCACCTACGACGACCTCACCAAGGACATCGTCTGCGAGGTCTTCGGGGCGAAGCTCGTCCTGCACGAGGAGGAGGCGGAGAAGATCCGCGCCTTCTTCGCCCAGAAAAACCGTGAGATGCCGGAAAACAACCTGCGCCAGGCCATGCTGCCGGAGGGCTGCACCGTCTTCTCCAACGGGAACGGCACCGCCCCCGGCTTTGCCTTCACGGCGGGGGAGACCACGGTGATCCAGCTGCCCGGCCCTCCCCGGGAAATGCGTCTCATGCTGGAGACCGGGGTGATCCCCTATCTCCGGGGGGCGACGGACGAGATCCTGCTGAGCAGGGACATCCGCATCTTCGGCCTGGGGGAGAGCAGCGTGGAGGCGAAGCTGCACGACTATATGGAGAGCCTCACGAACCCCACCCTGGCCCCCTACGCCGGCACGGCGGAGGTGCGCCTGCGGGCCACCGCCAAGGCCCCGGACGAGGCAGCCGCGGAAAGGATGCTGGAGCCCGTGGTGGCGAAGGTGCGTGCGGAACTGGGCGACCTGGTGTACGCCGTGGACGAAGACAAGCTGGAGAGCGTCTGCCTCCGGCTGCTGAAGGAAAAGGGCCTGACCTTCGCCGCCGCGGAGAGCTGCACCGGCGGCCTCATCGCCAAGCGCTTCACCGATCAGTCCGGGGCCAGCAGCGCCTTTATGGGGGGCGTGGTGTGCTACACGAATTATGTGAAGCACCATGTGCTGGGCGTGCCCCAGGAGACTTTGGATGAATTCGGGGCCGTCAGCGCTCAGACCGCCAAGGCCATGGCGGAGGGGGTCCGGCGGGTCTGCGGCAGCGACCTGGCCGTGTCCGTCACCGGCTGCGCCGGCCCGAACAGCGACGAGCGGGGCACTCCCGTGGGCACCGGCTTCGTGGGCTTCGCTTCCCCGGAGGGGACCGTCGTGAAGCCCATCCAGATGGGGAAGGACCGGGAGTGGGCCAGGGTCTACGCCGCCTCCTTCGCCTTCGACCTGATCCGCCGTTATCTGACGGGCTGCCTTTAATCAAATCGCAACCGCTTCGCTGGGTTGCGATTTGAGAAGGCTTGCACTCCGCTCCCCGCACTGCGTCCTTATTCGGCAGAATCCGTCGCAGCGCCGCAAGCGGCACTGCTCGAACATTCCACCGAAACGTCCTTTTCAAAATGGAAGCAGAGCTTCCGTTTTGAGAGGAGGAGCAGCGGAATGAATGAGCTTTGGTCCATCGGACCGAAGCGAACGATATGGAGCTTGTGACGACGAAGTCCGCTCCGTGAAAGGTATTTTTCGCCCGGCACATGTCCGTGCGAAAAATGTTCCGACTTAATTCGCGCCTGCGGGCGCGAACTCTGCGAGGCATGATGAAAAGGAAATCCTGCATTTGCGGGAACATTTTGGCTTGGGGTGCGTCAAAGAAGACAACAACCGATCCGAAAGGAGCGAAAAACATGAAACGAACCGTCAGCCTGATCCTGGCCCTTGTGCTGCTGCTGGCTCTGGGCATGCCCGCCGCCGCAGAATCGACGGAGGAGCAGATGAAGAAGGTGATCCTCCAGGTCAAGACCACCCTGGACATCGGGGACGACTACACCTCCTTCAACGGCGACAGCTATAACTACGGCGACGCCACCTGGTGGTGGCTGAACTGGGAGAAAGAGGACGAGGGCCTCTACGTCACCTGTGACGACAACGGGAAGGTCTATTCCCTGGACCGTTACGACTACAACGAGGAGTATTCCCGTTCCTCCGGCCTCCACTTCCCCTCCTTTACCTTCGAGGACGCCCAAGCGGCGGCGGAAGCTTTCCTGCCCAAGGTCCTGGACGCCAACGAGGGCTTTGTCCTTCGGGAGCAGCAGGACCGGCTGCGGGACTACGGCCGCTATTCCGTCTCCGGCACCCTCACCCTCAACGGGGTGGAGACGGAGATGGGCTTCTATCTCAATTTCCGCACCTCCGACGGAGCGCTGACCTCCTTCTCCCGGGATGACGCGGGGGTCTTCCTCAAGGGCGGCGTTCCCTCCGGCGTGCCAGCCGTCACCCCGGAGCAGGCCCTGCAGATCCTGCGGGGCGCGCTCAGCAGCGAGCTGAGCTGGTCCTATTCCGACTATGAGAAGCACGAAGTGCGCCTGACCTATTTTGTGAGCATGGACAGCAGCGTCATGGTGGACGCCCAGACCGGCGCCCTGCTGGACCGCTGGGACGGCGGCATGCGGGGCGGCGGCGCCAACGGCTTAGCGCCGGAAGCGGAAGAAGCCGCGGCTGCGGACGACGCCAAGGGCCTCACCCCCCAGGAGACCGCCGCCGCGGAGAAATTCGACGGCGTGCTGGACGGGGAAGCACTGAAGGCCGCCGCCATGGCGGAGGAGGCCTTCGGCATCACCGAAGACTATGAGGTGGGCACCGTGACCTACCGGGCCGCCCAGCCCAGCGTGGACCCCGCCGAGCTGCCGGAGGGGGAGGAGCAGGACGATACGGTCACCGCGTTCTTCCGCCTGAGCCGCACCCTCACAGGGCCGGAATTCGGCCTGAGCCGCAAGGAATATGAGGAACTGACGGACAGCGGCTATGTGCCCACGGTGTGGAAGGAATTCACCGCCGACGCCCGCACCGGCGAGATACAGGGCCTCTATACCCGCTACAGCGGCTTCGGCTGGAAGGAGCGGGAGGAAGGGGCGGAGCCCGGCATCTCCGAGGCCGCCCTCCGTTTCCTGGAAAAGCGCTACGGCGATTGGCTGCCCCTCTGCGAGCAGACCTGGGCGAACCAGAGCCGCTGGGGCGTGCCCGTCAACAGCTTCACCTATACCCGCATGGAAGCGGGCTTCCGCTGCCCCATGAACACCATTTTCGTCACCGTCAACGCCCATACCGGCTTTGTGGATTCCTTCTCCGCCCAGTGGGACGAGGAGATGTGCTTCGGTCCCTCCGGCCCCCTGGTGGGGGAGGAGGCTGCCATGGACAGCTTCCTGAGCTATTATCGGGCGAAGCTCTGCTACGTCACCGTTCCGGAGGATAAGGACGATTGGGAGAGCCCCCGCCGCTGGCTGCTGGTCTACCTGCCCGATGCGGGCAACGGCTGGGTCGGCGGCGTCGACGCCGTCACCGGCGAGGCGGAATACCATGACTGGAGCGGGGAAAACCCCCTGCCCGTCTACGAGGACCTGGAGGAGAGCTACGCCCGGAAGGAGATCGAGACCCTGGCGAAATACGGCGTTGGCTGGTACGGCGTCAGCGAGTTCCAGCCCAAGGCCCCGGTGACGGAGCTGGATATGCTGCTGCTGATGCTCTCCGCCGTGGGCTGGCAGCCGGATTACGGGACCTATGCCGACGCGTCGGATGAAGAACTGGAGAGCATCTATTCCTCGGCCTATTACCAGGGCTTCATCGCCACGCGGGAGCAGAATCCGACGCGCCTTGTGACGCGCACGGAGCTTTGCCGCTGCTTCGTCAGCCTCAGCGGCATGCAGGAGGCCGCGAAGCTGCAGGGCATTTTCCGCACCGGCTTCACCGATGAGGAGGAGATCCCCGAAGAGGACCTGGGCTATGTGGCCATCGCCAAGGGCCTGGGCGTGGTGCAGGGCGACCGCAGCGGCGCGTTCCGCCCTGCGGAAGGGGCCACCCGCCAGGAGCTGGCGGTGATGCTCTACCGGTATTTGTCGAGATAAGACGCTTCGGATGCAAAGGACCGCCGGTTCTGCCGGCGGTCCTCAAGCGGTCGGCAAAGCGTCGACCGCTTGAGGGCAAAATCAGAAAGGATTTCTGATTTTGCAAGGATATCATGTGAAGGGGGCCTCTCCGCCCCCTTCACAAATCCCCCCTGCATGTCGAACCTCTGCCGATAGGTTTGTCTACAGTCTGATACTATTCACCGATAAAACGCTTTAAAAGATTTGCGAGGCAAATTTGTGTCGGCGGTAGCACACGCGTCCCTGCCAGGGGCCCTCGCGCGCGGAATGAGGCGGAGGAGGCAGCCGGGCTACCGCCCGGCAATGACGACAACGAAGTATGGCGCAAATATGGCCGCAAAGAATGAAATGGTTTTATCGGTGAATAGTATGAAGGACCGCCGGTTCTGCCGGCGGTCCTTTTTTGCGCCTTTCGGGCGAATTCTTTTACGAAAAGACTACACAGGCGCGCGATTATATGATACAATAATATAATAGGAACATGGGACAATGCCGGCATCCGGCGGATGGGAGAATGGCGTGAAACGAGGCCTCCTTCTGCTTTTCGCCGCGCTGCTCCTCCTCCTTGGGGGCTGCGGCACGGAGGGGAGCATCGACAAGCTGTACAGTCTTCCGCAGCTGGCGGATGAATATGTGGAGCTCCAGCGCGCCATCGACGGCGTGCTCTCCGCCGGCGCGGTCTACTCCGCCCCCGTGGACGGGGTCCACCGCCAGAGCGTGCAGCTCTGCGACCTCAACGGAGACGGGGAGGAGGAGGCGGTGGCTTTCTTTTCCACCGCCGGGGAAAAGCCCCTGAAAATCTATCTGTTCCGCCGCAGCGCGGGAAAATACGAGCGGGCCGCCGTCATCGAGGGGGCGGGCAGCAGCATCGAGAGCATCGACTATGAGGACCTGGACGGGGACGGCTGGATGGAAGCCATCGTGGGCTGGGGCATGGGGGGCGACCTCAAGATGCTGGAGGTCTATACCCTCAAGGGCTTTCAGCTGGCCTCCATCGCTGCCGCGGACTACAGCCGCTACCTCACCGCCGACATGAACGGGGACGGGCGGAAGGAGCTGCTGGCGGTCCGCCGGGGCACCGCAGAGGCCGCCGGCAGCGTCACCCTCTATTCCGTCGCCGGGGACGGGGAGACCTCCATCGCGGCGGAAAAGCTCTCCGCCGGGCTGGACGGCATCACCAAGCTGGCCGTGGGCGCCCTGAAGGACCGGCCCTGCGCCCTCTTTGTGGAGGGAAGCTGCCAGGGCGGACTGGTGACGGATATCCTCATCTATGAGGACGAGGTCCTGAAAAATATCACCCTGGACCAGGCGACCGGCGTCAGCGAGGGCACCCTTCGCTCCTCCACCGCCGCCTGCCAGGACCTGCTGGGGGACGGCGGCTGCCTGATCCCCATCCCCAGGGTGCTGCCCGCCCAGGGGGAGACGGTCTACCGGGTGCTGGACTGGTACGGCTACAACAGCCGGGGCAAGCGAACCATCGTCACCACCACCTATCACAATTATTCCGACAGCTGGTATCTGATCCTGCCGGACAGCTGGGGCGAAATCAGCCTCCGCCGGGAGGACAGCGACGTGGGCGAGCGGGCCGTGGTCTTTTCCCTGTGGAACGGGGAGGGAGAGCCGGTGACGGATTTCCTGGTGATCTATACCCTCTCCGGGGAGAACCGCCGGGAGCTGGCGGACCGGGAAGGCCGCAGCGTCATCCGCTCCGGGGGCGAGACCATCTTCGCCGCCGAGCTGCGCCTGAGCCAGAAGGAGTGGCCGGAGGGGCCGGATATGAACTGGCTGCGCCAGAATTTCCGACCCGTCTATTCCGAGTGGACCGCGAACTGAAGATATGCCTGACCGATGGAGGACGGCGTTATGAAGAAAGTACTGGTATTGGAAGACGAGGTGGGCATCCGCAGCTTCCTCGTCATCAATCTGAAGCGCTCCGGCTATGAGCCGCTGGAGGCGGGCACCGGCGCGGAGGCCTTCGAGCTCCTGCGCCTGAACCCGGATATCAAGGTGGCCCTGCTGGATGTGATGCTGCCGGACACGGACGGCTTCGAGGTCTGCCGCCGGATCCGGGCCTCCGGCAGCAAAATGGGCATCATCATGCTCACCGCCCGCACCCAGGAGATGGACAAGGTCACCGGTCTCATGACCGGAGCGGACGACTATGTCACCAAGCCCCTGGCCTCCATCGCCGAGCTTACCGCCCGGGTGGACGCCCTGTACCGCCGGGTGGGGGGCGACGACATGCCCGAGACCGGGGAAGTGGTGCGGGGGCCCTTCCGGCTGAACACCCGCAACCGCACCCTGGAGAAGAACGGGGAGCGCATCCGCCTCACCCAGGTGGAATACGCCATCGTGAAGCTCTTTATGGACAATCCCGGCAAGGCCCTGAGCCGGGAGGAGATCCTGGCCTCCGTCTGGGGCCCGGATTACGACGGGGACCTGAAGATCGTGGATGTGAACATCCGCCGCCTCCGCATCAAGGTGGAGGACGACCCCCAGACTCCCAGCTGCATCACCACCGTCTGGGGCTTCGGCTATAAGTGGGGCTTCTGATGCCGGATAAGGAGCCGTTTCGCCTCTTTCGGGTCCGGGGACTGCGCAACCGCTGGATGCTGGGCAGTATGGCCGTCCTGCTGGTGCTGACGCTGGTCGCCGTCAGCGCCTACGGCGTCGCCATCGGCAGTTATTATTACAGCAGCGTGCGCACGGGGCTGGAGACCAAGGCCAGCTCCTCCTCCGCTTTTTTCTCCAATTATGTCAACCGCACCTACGCGGAATACTATCAGAGCGCTTACCGCTTCACCGCCCTCTTTGACGAGCGGGACAAGCTGGACCTGCAATTCATCAGTTCATCCGGCCGCATCGAGGTCTCCACCTACGGCCTCACCGCCGGCACCATGCCCGGCACGGAGGATATCAGCGCCGCCCTGGAGACGAAGAAGATTTCCTCCTTCATGGGCCGTGACCCGTCCACGGGGGAGCGCATCGTGGCGGTGTCCAGCCCCCTGGTCTACGGAGACGGGCGCGTCATGGGCATCATCCGCTATGTCTCCAGCCTGCGGCTGGTGGACCGGCAGGTGGTCAGCCGGGTGCTCATCGCCGTGGGCATTGCCGCGGGGCTGCTGCTGGTCATGTTCCTGACGAATCTGGTCTTCATCCGCAGCATCGTGACCCCCATCGGCGAGGTCACGGCCATGACCCGGCGCATCGCCGACGGGGGCTACGGCAGCCAGATCCAGAACAAATACAAGGATGAGATGGGAGAGATGGTCTCCGCCATCAACGACCTTTCCATCCAGATCAGCCATTCGGAGAAGGTGAAGACGGAATTCATCTCCTCCGTCTCCCACGAGCTGCGCACCCCTCTCACCGCCATCACCGGCTGGACGGAGACCCTCAGCTATGACGAGAGCCTGGACGAGGACACGCGGAAGAAGGGCCTGGCTATCGTTCTGGAGGAGGCGCGGCGGCTCACCAATATGGTGGAGGAGCTGCTGGTCTTCACCCGCATCGAGGACGGGCGCTTCACCGTCAGCATCGAAAAGCTGGATATCGAGGCGGAGCTGGAGGAGGCCTGCTTCACCTGCCGGGAGCTCATCAAGCAGGAGGGCATCAAGCTGGAATACACCCCGCCGGAGGAACCCATGCCCCTCATTCCGGGGGACCCGGAGCGGCTCAAGCAGGTCATCCTGAATATCCTGGACAACGCCTCCAAGCACGGGGGCAGCGGCAAGCGCATCGTCGTGACCCTGCATCTGGAGGAAAACTACCAGGCCTCCGGCAAGGATTTCGTCTGCATCCGTGTGCGGGACTTCGGCCCCGGCATCCCGCCGGACGAGCTGGGCAACGTGAAGCTGAAATTCTACCGGGGCAGCAGCAAGGCCAGAGGCAGCGGCATCGGCCTTGCGGTCTGCGACGAGATCGTTCGCCTGCACAACGGCATCCTGGACATCGGCAACGCCCCGGAGGGGGGCTGTGTGGTCAGCGTCTTCCTGCCCACGGGGCCGTTGCCGCAATAGAAGAAAAACAAAGGAAAAACATTGATGAAGAAGAAAAAACAGGACGGGGGCTTCCGCACCACCATCGGCGGCCAGGCCCTCATCGAGGGCATCCTCATGCGGGGCCCGGCGAAGCAGGCCATCGTGGTCCGCCTGGCGGACGGGACCCTGCAGGAAAAAACGGAGGAGCTGAAGCTCATCAAGGACCGCTATCCCATCCTGGGCTGGCCCCTGATCCGGGGCGTGGTGATCTTTTTCAGCTCTCTCATCAACGGGGTCAAGGCCCTCATGTATTCTGCCGACTGCCTCCCGGAGGAGGAGCAGGCGGCTCAGGAGGACAAGATCGACAAGTGGATCAACGCCCATTTCGAGGGGGAGAAGGCCAAAAAGCTCATCATCGGCGTGTCCGTGACCCTTGGCATCCTTCTGGCGGTGGCGATCTTCATGGTGCTGCCCTATCTGGTCACCGGCGTCTTTACCAAAGCCATCGGCTCCTCCTTCGTGAAAAACGTCATCGACGGGGTGCTGCGCATCCTCATCTTCCTGGTCTACATCCGCCTGGTCACCCTGTCCAAGGATATCCACCGGGTCTTCGAGTACCACGGGGCGGAGCACAAGAGCATCCACTGCTATGAAAAGGGCCTGCCCCTGACGGTGGAGAACATCCGGCCCCAGCCCAGGGAGCATCCCCGCTGCGGCACCAGCTTCCTCTTTGTGGTGATGATCGTCTCCTTCCTGGTGTTCAGCGTGGTCAGCTGGCGCAATCGCATCGCAGCCTTCTTCCTCCGCCTGGCGCTGCTGCCGGTGGTGGTGGCCTTCAGCTATGAGATCAACCGCTGGGCGGGCAGGCACGACAACCTTCTCAGCCGCATCCTATCCGCGCCGGGCCGGGCCCTGCAGAAGCTGACGGTCTTTGAGCCCGACGAGAGCATGATGGAGTGCGCCGCGCGGGCGCTCACCCTGGTCATCCCGGAGGAGGAGGGAGCGGACCGCTGGTGAAAACCTATAACGACGTCTATCTGGAGACCCGGCGGGCCCTGCGTTTCGCCGGGGTGGAGGACGCCGGCTTTGAGGCCCGCATCCTCCTTTCCGCCGCCGCGGACAAGCGGCCGGAGGATTTCCTGCGGGACCTGCGCCTCTATCCCGGCGAGGACTTCGTGCAGCGCTCGAAGGAATACCTGGACCGGCGGCTGGCGGGGGAGCCCGCCGCCTACATCGCCGGCAGCTGGGAATTCCACGGCCTGGAGCTGGAGATCAATCCCAACGTGCTCATTCCCCGCAGCGACACTGAGGTTTTGACGGACGCCGCCATCGACTTCCTGCGCCGAAGGAATGGCGCGCGCGTGCTGGACCTGTGCACCGGCAGCGGCTGCATCGGCCTTGCCGTGGCCGCCGCCGTTCCGGACTGCCGGGTGGTGCTGGCGGATATCGACCGGCGGGCCCTGATGCTGGCGAAGCGCAACGCCCTGCGCCATAAGCTGAGCCAGCGGGTGCTGGCCCTGGAGGCGGACGTTCTGGCCCCGCCCGCCCGGCAGCTGGGGCAGTTCGACCTCATCACGGCCAATCCGCCCTATATCCCCACGGGGGAAATCGAGGGGCTGGACCCCTCCGTCCGGGATTATGAGCCCTGGACCGCCCTGGACGGGGGCGGCGACGGACTGGATTTTTATCGGGCCATCTTTGCCCGCTGGCTGCCCGTCCTCAAGCCGGAGGGCTGCCTGGCCCTGGAATGCGGCGAAGGGCAGAGCGAAGCGCTCCGCCGCTTCGGCGCCCGGGCGGGCTTCACGGAGATCACCCCTTTCCGGGATACCGGGGGCACGGAGCGTGCCCTGACCTTTCAGGGAAGAATACAAAGCGAGTCAGATATATAGGAGGATATACCCATGGCCAAGAAGACCGCAGTCGCAGCCGCCGCCCCGGCGGCAGATAAGAAAAAAGCGCTGGAAAGCGCCATGGCGCAGATCGAGCGCACCTTCGGCACGGGCAGCATCATGCGCCTGGGCGATTCCGCCACCCTCAATATCGAAGCCATCAGCACCGGCTCCCTGTCCCTGGACCTGGCCCTGGGCATCGGGGGCGTTCCCCGGGGAAGGATCATCGAAATCTACGGGCCGGAATCCTCCGGCAAGACCACCCTGGCCCTGCATATCCTGGCCTCCGCGCAGAAGATGGGGGGCGTCGCCGCCTTTATCGACGCGGAGCACGCCCTGGACCCGGTCTATGCCCGCAATCTGGGGGTCAACACCGACGAGCTGCTGATCTCCCAGCCGGATACGGGGGAGCAGGCCCTGGAGATCACCGACGCTCTGGTGCGCTCCGGCGCGGTGGACGCCATCGTCATCGACTCCGTGGCGGCCCTGGTGCCCCGCAGCGAGATCGAGGCGGAGATGGGGGACAGCGTGGTGGGCCTCCAGGCCCGGCTCATGTCCCAGGCCCTGCGGAAGCTGGCGGGCTCCATTTCCAAGACCAACTGCATCGTCATCTTCATCAACCAGCTGCGGGAGAAGATCGGCGTCATGTACGGCAATCCGGAGACCACCACCGGCGGCCGGGCCCTGAAATTCTATGCCAGCGTGCGCCTGGAGGTAAGGCGGGTGGAGACCCTCAGCGTGGGGGGCACCAAGGTGGGCAACCACACCCGGGTGAAGGTGATGAAGAACAAGGTCGCGCCCCCCTTCCGGGAGGCGGAGTTCGACATCATCTACGGGGAGGGCATCTCCCGCACCAGCGAGCTGGTGGACACGGGCCTGAAGCTGGGCCTCATCGAAAAGGGCGGCAGCTGGTTCACCTACCGGGATCAGCGCCTCCAGGGCAAGGACAGCATGAAGGACTATCTCAAGCAGAACCCGGACATCGCCGACGAGCTGGAGGCGGAGATCAAGGAGCGGCTTCTCAGCGCTTCCCGCGGCGATGAACCCTCGGAGGAAGCCCCCGCCGCGGCGGGAAAGGCCGTCAGCATCAGCGCGGATGATTTTGAAGACTGAGGAAATCCATGCGCCTGGAGAAGATCGAGGTCCTGACGGAGGATAAGCTGCTCCTCCATATGGAGGATGGCAGCGCCCTCCGCTGCGGGCTGCAGGAAATGCTGGATTTCGGCCTCCGCAGCGGCCTGGAGCTGGCGGAGGAGGAAGAAGAAAAGCTGCGGGATGCCTGCGCCTGGTGGGAGGTGCGCCGCAAGGCCGCCGCCCTGGCGGCGGAACGGGCCATGTCCGCCGGGGAACTGAAGCGCAAGCTGCGCCAAAAGGGCGCGCCGCCGGAGCTGGCGGAAAAGGCAGCGGACCGGCTGCTGGAGCTGGGGGTCCTGGACGAAGGGGCCTACGCCGCCATGGTGGCGCGGCACTATGCCGCCAAAGGCTACGGGCGCATGCGCGTGGAACAGGAGCTCCGCCGCCGGGAGCTGCCCAGAGAGCTCTGGGCGGACGCCCTGGAAGCGATGCCCGACAGCCGGGAGACCCTGGACGAGCTGGTGAGAAAGCGCCTGGGGAACGCGCCGGCGGACAAGGCTGCGCGGACGAAGCTGGCCAGCAGTCTCGTGCGCCGCGGCTACGGCTGGGAGGAGGTCCGCGCCGCCATGGAGCGGGCCGCCGGGGACTTCGGGGACTGATATGTACTTTTTTGGAGGAACGAACCATGGCCGTAAAAGTGGGAATGGTATCCCTCGGCTGCGCAAAGAATCTGGTGAACGGGGAGCAGATGCTCCATCTCCTGCAGGCTGCGGGCTATGAGATCACCGCCGACCTGGGGGAGACGGAAGTGCTCATCATCAATACCTGCGCCTTCATCGACTCTGCCAAGCAGGAGGCCATCGACAACATCCTGGAATTCGCGGAGCTGAAGAAGGAAGGACGGCTGAAAAAGCTGCTGGTCGCCGGCTGCCTCAGCCAGCGCTACCGGAAGGAGATACTGAAGGAGCTGCCGGAGGTGGACGGTATCCTGGGCACCGGCAGCTATGACGATATCGTGCCCGCCGTGGCCGCCGCCCTGCGGGGGGAGACGCCCCGGTTCTTCGGGGATATCTCCGCGCCGGTCAGCGAGGCGGAGCGCCTCGTCACCACCGGCCCGGGCTGGGCCTATCTCCGCATCGCCGAGGGCTGCGACAACCGCTGCGCCTACTGCGTCATTCCCGCCATCCGGGGCAGATACCGTTCCCGCCCCATGGAGAATATCCTGCGGGAGGCGGAGGGCCTGGCGAAGCTGGGGGTCAAGGAGTTCATCGTGGTCGCCCAGGATATCACCCGCTACGGCACGGACCTCTACGGGCAGCCGCGGCTGGCGGCGCTGGTGCGGGCCCTGGCGAAGATCGAGGGCGTCCGCTGGATCCGCCTCCACTACCTCTATCCCGACCTCATCGACGACGACCTCATCGACGCCGTGGCTTCGGAGCCCAAGGTGGTGAAGTATCTGGATATCCCCATCCAGCATATCAGCGACGGCATCCTGAAAAAGATGAACCGCCGGGGCACCGGCGCCGAGATCGAGGCCCTGCTGACGAAGCTGCGGCAGCGCATCCCCGGTCTGGTGCTGCGCACCAGCCTTATTACCGGCCTGCCCGGCGAGGGAGAAAAGGAATTCGAGGAGCTCTGCGCGTTCCTGAAAAGGGCGAAGCTGGAGCGGGCGGGGGTCTTCGCCTACAGCCCGGAGGAGGGCACCCCGGCCTATCAGATGGACCGGCCCGACGCCGAGACAGCGGCCCACCGGGCGGAGCTGGCGGTGGATATCCAATCGGAGATCATGGACGCGTTCAACGCTTCCCGTCTGGGCACGGTGCAGGAGGTGCTGGCGGAGGGCTTCGACCGCTTTGCCGACTGCTGGTATGGCCGCAGCTATGCCGACAGCCCGGAGGTGGACGGCAAGGTCTTCTTCACCGGCAGCGGCGTAAAGCCCGGCGAATTCGTCAGAGTGCGCATCACCGACACCCTGGAGGGCGATTTGGTGGGCGTTGCGGAGGAGGATGAAGGATGACGACGGCCAATAAGCTCACGATCCTCCGGGTGGTCCTGATCCCGGTTTTCTTCCTGCTGATGCTGGTGCCCTTTCCCGGCCACAAGTGGCTGGCTTTGCTGGTTTTCGTCTCTGCGAGCCTCACGGATTATCTGGATGGCCACATCGCCCGGAAGTATCACCAGGTCACCACCTTCGGCAAGTTCATGGACCCGCTGGCAGATAAGCTGCTGGTCATGGCGGCCCTCATCATCTTTGTCCAGTGGGGGCAGATCCCCGGCTGGGCCGCGTTCGTGATCCTGACGCGGGAATTCGCCGTCACGGCCCTCCGGCTGGTGGCCGCCGCCGACGGCACCGTCATCGCCGCGGGCATCTCCGGCAAGGTGAAGACCTTTGCCAGTCTGGTCTGTCTCTGCCTGATGATGGCGCCCTTCCATGGCGTTGTGCTGATCCCAAAGTCCTTCACCCTGGACAACCTCTGCGTGATCGTCATGGTGGCCACCACCCTCTGGTCCGGGGCGGAATACTTCCTCAAATACGGGAAGCTGCTGAAGGTGAAATGATTCAAATCGAACCCGCTTCGCTGGGCTTCGATTTGAGAAGGATTTGCGCTCCGCTCCCCGCACGTCCTTATTCGCCGGAATGGCGAGTATCCGCGCAAGCGCAAATACCCGCAGATTCCGGCGAAGCGTCCTTCTCAAAATTGAAGCGGTGCTTCAATTTTGAAGAGGAGGAGCAACGAAATGAATGAGCTTTGGCCCGTGGGCCGAAGCGAACGATATGAAGTTTGCTCCGACGAAGTCCGCTCCGCGAGAGGTATTTTGGAGCAGAAGTGAATTCCGCCCCAAAATGATTCCGACTCTATTCGCGGCTTGCGAGCCGCGAACTCTGTGAGACAATAAGGTCGGCCCTCCGCCGAGCTGCGGAGGGCCGTTGCTTGATTTGGAGATTAACAATGGAAAACAAGGGAACGATCACCACATTTCTGACGGAGGACGGCTTCGCCCGGCTCATTTTCGGCGAGACCACGGGCATCGTGGCCTGGGCCGCCGGGCGCTTTACCCTGTCCAAAACCGTTACCGCCGCTCTGGGCCGGGGCCTCACCGCCGCCGCCCTCATGGGCTCCACCCTCAAGGACGAGGCGGGGAGCCTCACCCTCCGCTTCCGCGGAAACGGCCCCGCCGGGGGCCTCACCTGCGTCTCGGACGCCGCCGGCAACGTGCGGGGCTGCGCCGACGAGCCCACGGCGGAGCTGCCGCCCAACGCGGCGGGCAAGCTGGACGTGGGAGGCGTCATCGGCCGGGAGGGCGAGCTCTATGTGGTGCGGGACTACGGCTTCGGCGAGCCCTATGTGGGCCATGTGAAGCTCATTAGCGGGGAGATCGCCGAGGATATCACCAATTACTATGCCGTCAGCGAGCAGACCCCCACGGTCTGCGCCCTGGGGGTGCGTGTGAACCGGGACGGCAGCCTGAAAAGCGCCGGGGGCTTCCTGCTGCAGCTGCTGCCCGGCGCGCCGGACAGCCTGGCGGAGAAGCTGGAGGAGCGCGTCCGGGTCCTGCCTTCCCTTTCCGCCCTCATCGCCGAGGGGAAGACGGCGGAGGACGTGGCCGCCCTGGTCTTCGGGGACATCCCCTATGACGCCGTGGGGCAGAGCGAAGCCCGCTACAGGTGCACCTGCGAGCGGGAGAAATACCGGCGCAGCATCAAGAGCATCGGCATCCGTGAGCTGACGGATATGGCCCGGAGCCGGGAGGGGGCGGAGGTGGTCTGCCGCTTCTGCGGCGAACGGTATTTCTTCCCCCCGGAGGAGCTGGACGCCATGCTCGCCGAGCGAAAGGCGGAGCTGCGGGCAAACGCTGCCCGGCGGGACTCTACGCCTCCGGAAGAAAACTCGTGACGCTGATCTCAAAGGCGGTGCGCTGCAGGCTCCCCGTCTCCGTGACCTTGATGTAATTGCGGCTCTGAAAACGCCCCGTCAGCCGGACGGGGCGTCCCTGTCTCCAGGCGGCGGCCTCCTGGGCGTTTCTCCCCCAGGCGATGCAGGGGAGGTAATCCCCCCGCCCGTAGCGCCGGGGCACCGCCAGCATCAGGTCGCAGATTTCCCGGCCCATGGGCGTACGCCGCCAGGTGGGTTCCCGGCAGAGGGTCCCTGCCAGCTCCGCTTCGTTTTGGTCCTCGTCCTCCGGGGGCAGCAGGTCCTGGGCGTAAACATAGAGGAGCAGGCGGTTCCCCTCGCCGCTGCGGTTGGCGAAGCTGCGCACCTCTCCCCGCAGGGCAAGTCTCTGCCCCGCCGGGGGGATCCCCGGCAGCAGGAAAGCCGGCAGGGTCACGTTCAGCCGGTCCGCCGCGCCGGAAAGACGGCGGGTCAGCAGGGGAAAGCTGTAATAGTCCGCGCCGCGGCTGCGGTGGCTGAAGACGCTGTCCGCGTCCACCGTGCCGCAGAGCCGGGCGGTATTGTTCTGCCATGCCAAGGGGCAACCCTCCTTCATTTGCCCGCAGGGGCGGGTAATAGAAGGGTATGCGCGCCCGAAGGAGGATATGCCGGGATGGAAATGCGAAAGGCCCTGCCGGAAGACCGGGAACGGATCGACGAGCTGTTTCGGGAAATGATGCGCAGCATCTTCCCCGACCGGGAAGCGGAGGGGTATGCGGAAGGATATCTGGATGAGTTCTTCGCCGCCGGGGAGGACTGGATCTGCCTGGCCCTGGATGGGGAGCGGACGGTAGCCTACCTCTCCATCGAAGTCTACCGCAACCCCCGGACGTATATCTATCTTGACGATCTTTCCGTCACGGGACCTTACCGGAATCAGGGCATCGGCTCTGCCCTCATCCGGGAGGCGGAGGCCTACGGGAGAAGGATCGGCGTCCCCGGCGTCATTTTCCATGTGGAGAAGCATAACCGGGATGCTTTTCGCCTCTATGAGCGCCTGGGCTACCGCATTTGGCGGGACGACGGAGCCCGCTGGCTGATGCACAAGGAGCTGTGAAACGGAGAACGGCAGGACGCTTTCGGCATCCTGCCGTTGTTCACAGCCGCAGGCCGGCGCTGGGGTCCGCGCCGAGAAGGAGCATGGCCCCGGCGGCGGCCAGCACCGCTTCCGGCTCCGGCGCATGGGCCGATTCCAGGGTCACCGGGATCTCCTGGGGCTCCAGCAGGTCGCCGCGCAGGGTGCGCAGGTCCCGCCGCAGGGAAAGCATGGCCCCGTCGGAGCGGATGCTGCTGAGGGTCAGGTCGTCCCCCTCGCCCAGGCCGCAGCGCACGTCTCCCGGCTTTTCGCCGCCCACCGTCAGGCGGCACCGGGCCTCCCGGTCCGCCGCCGCGCCCCGGGGCACGATGAGCAGATCCGCCCTCCCGGCGCAGAGGGCCGCGTCCACCAGCCCTTCCCGGCTGGCTTTTTTGATGGCCTTTTCCACATAGGGCAGGGTCTTCCGGCTGCCCCCCGGCGCGATGTGTACGCTGAACAATCCCCATCCCCTCCGGGGAGAGTATGCACCGTAGCGAGGCGGAATATGCGCCGGCATTTCTCATTCGCCCGCTCCCCCTCTTGACAAAACCATATCCCATGCTATAATGTAACCAGTCTTCAGGGCGGGGTGCGATTCCCCACCGGCAGTAAAGTCTGCGAACCCCCTACAGGGGGCCGATTCGGTGTGATTCCGAAACCGACGGTATAGTCCGGATGAGAGAAGACGGTCTCTGCCCCTTTATCGGCAGCCGTGCGCCTGTGAAGTGATTTCACCGGCGCTTTTTTGCTGCGCCGGAAAAAGGAGAAAGAAATCATGGACAACACCAACTCCACCCCCCGCAAGAGGATCGACACCAAGGAGCTGACCATGCTGGCGCTCCTGGCCGCCCTGGCCTATGTGGTCATGTTCCTCTCCAAGCAGATCCCCGTGAATGTTCTGGGCTTCCTGAACTTCGACCTGAAGGACGTGATCGTCTGCATCACGGGCTTCCTCTTCGGCCCCCTGGCGGCCCTCGGCGTCAGCGTGGTGGTCTCCTTTATTGAGATGATCACCATCTCCTCCACCGGCATCTGGGGCTTTGTGATGAATGTGCTCAGCACCTGCGCTCTGGCCTGCACCGCCGCCTGGTTCTATCAGCGGAAGCGCACCATGCGCAACGCCATCATCGGCCTCGTCCTCGGCGTCCTGCTCATGACCGCGCTCATGATCCTGTGGAACTATCTCATCACGCCCATTTACATGAAGATGCCCCGGGCGGCAGTGGCGAAGCTGCTGGTTCCCACCTTCCTGCCCTTCAATCTCATCAAGGGCGGCATCAACGCCACCCTCACCATCCTGCTGTATAAGCCGGTGGTCACCGCCCTGCGCAAGGCGAAGCTGGTAAAGCCCTCTACGGGCGCCAACCAGGGCGGAAAGAAGAAGGTGGGCGTGCTGATCGTGACCGCCGTCCTGCTGGTCACCTTCATCCTTTTGGCCCTTGTCCTGGCAAAAGTGATTTGATTAAAACAAGAACGGGGGCGCTGCAAAATGCAGCGCCCCCGTTTCCCGATATCCCCGAAGGAGATACCGCAATCGTGCCCGTATAGCAGGCGCATCATCCGGCACGCTGCAATTGCAGCGTGCCCTTATTTGCCGCCGGTCCGGCCGGGATCGGCAGTGTGCTTCGCTTCTGCGGTGCTGCCGCCCGGAACCGTGCCGCTGCCGGCGCTGCCGCCCGGAACCGTGCCGCTGCCGGCGCTGCCGCCCCGGTCCCTGCC
>JAEEGI010002837.1_pt1 | contig 41945 bp, 40 predicted proteins | sample 8958751 | NCBI WGS metagenome assembly JAEEGI01 (sample SAMN16246545, study PRJNA631951) | gut metagenome | biome: gut microbiome; feature: rumen; material: KS-attached | host: Bos | place: Iran: Karaj | collected 2018-10 | reverse complement strand
CCAGCGCACGTCCCCGGCGGCGTCCGCGCTCACGGCGGCCGCCCGGCCGGAGGCGACGTAAAGCGTCGCCTCCTCCCGGCAGAGCCGTTCCGGCGCGCCCCCGTCTTTCATGTAGCCCGAATACCATCCGGCGCCGTCGGAGAAGCGGCCCGTGACCGCGAATGCCTGGCCGGACACCCAGAGGCGCCCTTCGCTCAGCCGCTCCCCCCGGAAGTCCGACCGCAGGGCGACGGCCTGCCCGCGGATGAGCTTCAGGTCCAGGACGGAAGCGCCCGGCGGAAGCTCCTCCAGCTGCTGCGCCAGCCCGTCGCGTACGGCGTGGAAGGTCTGCTGCGGCCCTTTTCCGGAGGCGTAGCAGAAACAGACCTGCTCCTGGTCGCGGTACAGCGCGCCTGACGGGCCGTAGGACGGGTCCGTCAGGCTGCCGAACGGCGTGCCGGACGGCTGGCGCAGCAGGACGTCGCCGTTCCGGCGGAAGGTGAATCCGTCCCCTTTTGCGGGGCGCGAAAGGGTGTAGAGGTCCTCCCCGTCTTCCAGCAGGCCGACCAGGTATTCCCGGCCCGGGAAACGGAACAGCTCGACCCCGTCGCGCCCGATCCGGGTCTGCCCGTCCGCCATCCGCTCCGTATAGAGGTGCCCGCCCGCCAGGTGGTGCCGGTCCGGGTCGGGCACGAAGCAGGCGTCCGGCCCGGACGGGAGCGTCAGGACGGGCTCGAAATCGCGGTAGAGCAGCAGCTCGAACGGCACGGAGCCATAGGCGGTGTCGCGCTGCCAGTCGTATCCGTCCGGGAAGCGGACGGCGCAGTAGTAAACGGTGGTGTCCAGCTGGAAGACCGGGCCCGGAGCCGGGCCGGGCTCATCCGGCCCGGCCTGCTCCACGCGGTCTCCCGGCCGGTGCGGACCGCAGTCGCTTCGGCTCCGGTAGCCGACGATCCCGGGATCGAAAGGGTCGCAGGCAGCCAGGACGGCCGCCAGCAGAAGGGGAAAGAAAGAAGTTCTCATAGTCGTCTCTTTTTTGCAAAGAAGGCAAAAAAAACAAAGCCCCTCAGAAAGAATCGTATCTTTTTGCGGGGCTCCGGAAAAATTAAACGTTTAGCTGAAAACAAAACCCTGCAGGAAGAATCGCATCTTCCCGCAGGGCCATCATCATAAAAATCTGTCTATTATGTTTTTGGAAAGCCGGATTAGAAATTGAAGCGCAGACCTACGTCGAAATTCAGCATGAAGGGCTTCTCCGTGCGGATGCTGCGCGGCTGGTTGCAGGGGAAATAGTAGTTGACGCCTGGATCCAGGTACAGGCCCAGGTGGTTGGAAAGCAGGAACTCCACACCGAGGCCGGCGCCGACGGAGAACTGCAGTTCGTCGACCCGGTAGGACCGGACGATGTCCGGCGAGCCGAACAGCTTGTAGGTGTTGCTGAGGCAATATTCCGCTTCGCCTCCGCCATAGACGTAGAACTTGATCCGGCCGGAGGAGACGATGTCGTAGTAGGCGCGGAGCGGAATGCCGATATACTGGAGCGTGTGGTGCACGCTGCCGGGGACGTCGGCATAGCTGCCCGCGAAGGAACGGCTGAGCCGGGTATAGTCGAGCCCGGTGCCGAAGGACAGGCGGGGCGTCGCATAGAAGCGGACGCCGATGCCTGCGGTGAAGGGCACGCTGTACGTGGAAGCACCCAATTCCGTGAAGCCGTATTGCTCGCCCGGCGCCATCATCGCGGCCCCGTGCGGGGCGCGGAATGCGGCGTCGTTGCTGCCGACGGCCCCCTGCGCGTAGATGCTGGGGCGCGGCTTGGCGGCGCGCGGCCGGATCGGCTCCGGACCGAGGCTCAGGAAGGGATCATAAACCGGACGGACCGGGCGGGTGGCCGGTCTCCGCCCGACCGTGGAGGCCGTGGACGTCTGCTGCTTGTCTTCAGAAACATCCACGGTGGCCTCCGGTTCGGGCTGCCGGCCGTCGTCCTCCCGGGCGGCCTGCACGGGTGCGGCCGCCTGGGGCGCCTGGCGCCGGACGACGGGGCGGGAGGACTCCGTCGGGACGGGAGCCTCCGGGGCCGCGACCTCCGCCTGCATGTCGAAATTCTCCGAGGCGTTGGCGGGATCAGCGGCCTGAGCAAGCTGAGCCTGCTCCGGGTTATGAATAATGGTTGGAATTGAGGTCCGTGGATGGATGAAGAACACCCCGGCTGCGACGGCGGCAGCGGCCGCCAGGCTCAGGCCGGCCCAGCGCATCCAGCCCCAGGGGCTGACGGCGGGAGCGGCAGGGGTGTGCAGACGCGCGGATACGGCTTTCCAGACGCGACGAGACGGCTTCGCCTCCGCATCTGCAAGCATCGACCTGATCTGGCGGTCGAAATCTTGGTATTGCTTATCCTGCATCTTAATACTTGTCTTTGATCTTTGATTGCAACAGCACCCGCGCCCGCTGCAGCTGTGAGCGGGAGGTGGTCTCGGAAATGCCGAGCATCTCGGCGATCTCCTTGTGTGAGTATCCTTCGATAATATACATGTTGAAGACCGTCCGGAAGCCTGGCGGAAGGGCCGCGACCATCTCGAGCAGATCGTTGTAGCCGATCTTCTGGATGGCAGACGGGTCGTCGCTGGTGATGTGCCACGCGGCGTCCACGTCCTCGGAATTCTTGAGCGCGTCTTTCTTCCTGAGACTCATCAGTGCCGTATTGACAAAGATCTTGCGGGCCCAGCCTTCGAAGGAGCCTTCTCCCGAATAGCTGTCCAGTTTGGAGAAAAGGGTTACGAAACCATCCTGGAGGATGTCCTCCGCGGAATCCCGGTCGCCCATGTAGCGCAGGCAAACTGCGAACATCCTGGCGGACAGGAGGTCGTAGATGGCTTTCTGGCAACGGCGGTTGCCTTGCTTCGCCCCTTCGATCCATTCTGTTTCCCGTGTGTTAAGATGCGCCTTGTTTGTGAAAAGTTGCATCCCGCTTTCGGAAAAAATTATTCCCACGAAATTAGCCAATTTTTCTCACAAAAAATATATATTTTTGTGTCCTATATGCGCAAGTTGATAACATATCTGGCTGCGACGCTGCTCTGTTTTTCCCTCGGGGCGCAGACGCATTCGACGGACAGCCTGTATCTCCGGGGGGTGGCGGCTTTTGCCGAAGGGCAGATCCCCGTGGCCAAGGTCATTTTCTCCAGACTGCTTGCGGTGTATCCGGAAGACGACGCCGTCAACTACTATCTCGGCCTGACCGAACTCGCCGGCCGGGAGGTGGAAGCGGCCGAGAAGCATCTCCTCGCCGCCGAGCGGGCGGACTCGACCAATACGTGGTACATCTACGCCCTCGCTTCCCTGTATGAGGCCAAGCGCGACCAGGTCCGCTCGGGCGAATATGTGGAGAAGCTGATCAAGATGGCCCCCTCGCTCTACAACAATCCCAACACCCTGTCCGTCGTGGGCGACGCCAAGGCCGCCTCGGGGCAGGATTCGCTGGCGCTTTCCTATTATAACCAGGCCCTGCTGCTCGATCCCGAGTATGCCCCGGCGCTGTACGGCCGGATGGAGCTGAGCCGCCGCGCCGGCCGTTTCGCGCCGTTCTTCGTGGACCTCGAAGGCGTGATCCGCAACGAGGATGTGCGGCCCGAGATGAAGAGCAACTACCTGACGAGGCTGATGGACAGCATCGACTCGCCGTTCTACTGGGTCTGGGGCGATGCGATCAACCGCCTGGTGGACCTGGACCGCGAGATGCATCCCGAGGACTATGCCATCCAGCTGCTCAAGCTGCGGATGCTCTATATCAAGAACGACTGGGAGGGGGTCCTCGACCAGTGCGGCGTGCTGCAGGAGCTGGCGCGCCGCGAGGGCGACAAAGACCACCTCGCCGAGGCGCTCTCGATCGCCGGCGACGTCCTCTACAAGGAGATCGGCGACAAGAAGAAGGCTTTCGCGGCCTATGAGGAGGCGCTGAAGATCGATCCCGACCAGGCGACCGTGCTCAACAACTACGCCTATTACCTCTCCCTGGAGGGCCGGAAGCTCAGGAAAGCGCTCAAGATGAGCCGCCGCGCCGTCGAGCTGGATCCCGACAACGCCTCCTATCTCGACACCTGCGGCTGGCTGCTCTACCTGCTCAAGAAGCCCAAGGAGGCCAAGCCTTATTTCAAGCACGCGATGCTCTACGGCGGCAAGGACAGCGCCGTGGTGCTGGAGCATTATGCCAAGGTCCTCGCCGCCCTGGGCGAAGACAACCTGGCGTCCTTCTATCAGTCCCTTTCCGAGCAGAAAAGCAAATGACGCACGCCCTCCGCATATGGGCGACGCTCGCCTTCCTGCTGTTCGGCACGCTTTCGCTGCCGGCGCAGAACACGGCGGCCCAGGAGTCGCGCCGCGCCGCCCTCCGCAAGGAGATCGCGCAGCTGGAGAAGCAGATCAGCGAGAATAAATCCAAGCGCGAAAACGCCCTCGGCGAGCTGAAGCTCGTCCGCCGGAAGGTCGCCACGCGCCGCGAGCTCGTGGCGGAGAGCGAGCGCGAGATCCGCGCCCTGACGGCCTCCATCGCCGCGCGCCAGGCCGACGCCGACCGCCTCCGCAAGCGCCTTTCCGCGCTCGAAGACCACTACCGCCGGCTGGTCCGCACCGCCTACAAGAACCGCGACACGCGCCTCTGGTTCACCTACCTGCTGTCCGCCCGCAACGTCGGGCAGGCCTCCCGGCGCTATGTCTATCTGCGCGACCTCTCGCGCACGATGAACACGCAGGGGCGCAAGTTAAAGGAGACGCGCGCGTCGCTCGAGCAGGACCTCGCGCGGCTGGCCGCCCTGAAGAAGGAGGCCGAAGACATCCGGACCGCCCGCACGCAGGAGCTGTCGGACCTGCGCGCCGAAGAGGAGCGCTCCGACCGGCTGATCGCCAACCTGCAGAAAGACAAGAACCGCTACCAGAAGGAGCTCGAGACCAAGCGCAAGCAGGTCGAGGCGCTCAACCGCGAGATCGAGCGCATCATCGCGCAGGCCATCGAGGACGCCCGCAAGAAGGAGGAAGCGGCCCGGAATTCCAACAAGAAGAGCACGGCCAGGGACTCCAAGACGCTGGATGTCAAGCTGTCCGGCGAGTTCGCCGCCAACAAGGGCAAGCTGCCCTGGCCGGCGGACGGCCCGGTGGTCGAGACCTTCGGCAAGCACAACCATCCCGTCTACACCCAGCTGGTGATGCCCGCCAACAACGGCGTCAACATCGGCCTGTCCGCGGACGCCGAAGTCAAGGCCGTCTTCGACGGCGAAGTGAAGCGCGTGATCGTGATGCCGGGCTACGGCCGCTGCGTGCTGGTCCAGCACGGCGGCTACTTCACCTTCTACTGCAAGCTGGGGCACGTCGACGTCAAGTCCGGAGACAAAGTGACCACCGGCCAGGTCCTGGGCCGTGTGGATACGATCGACGGCCAGACCGAGCTGCACTTTGAGGTCTGGAAAGAAAAGACTCCCGAGAATCCCGAAACCTGGCTGAGGCCGAAACGCTAGCTGACGACCCAGACCAGGACGTGGCGGTCGAAGGTGATGTACTGGAGATCGAACTCCTCTTCGAAACCGTCCTTGTCCGTGAAGGTGGCGGCGAGTTCGCCTTCGCCGTGCATCCGGAAATCTTCGATTTCGATCTGCTCGGCGAAGTCCACCTTGTACTGGGACATCATCTTGTAGACAGCCTCCTTGGCACACCAGTAGAGGGCGAGCTGCTCGTTGCGCTGCTCTTCGTCCACTTCTTCGACTTCTTCGATCTCCTCTTCGGAGAGGGCCTTCTTCTTGACGGCCGAGAAATCGCGGTCGAGCGATTCGCAATCGATGCCCACGTCTTCCGTCGGATTGAGGATGACGGCGACGTAGCGGTTGGTGTGCGTGATGCTTATGTTCATGGCGGAGTTTTCGATGTACGGCTTGCCGTTGTCGTGGTGGCTCAGGTACACCTTCTCCTCGAAAAGCGCGTCCAGCAAACAGCGGACGGCCAGTTTCTGCTTGCGCAGAGATTCACTCTTGATGTAGGAAATTTCCTCCATTTCGTCGGAGGGGACGGAAGAGAGCTCACGGAGCTCTTCTTCGGTTTCTGTAATCTGCCAGACCCCCACGCGCGAGTGGTAGTCGTCGTCCAGATCTTTGATAAGATATAGGGCCATAAATAGTTTATAACATCGCAAAGATAATGATTTTTTGTATATTTGCGTGTTTTTTGTAAAAGACGTCAATTTTTACTGTCCAATATGAAATATCTAACTAACGAAAAATTGGTCATTGTCGGTGCCGCTGGTATGATCGGCTCCAACATGGCCCAGACCGCGTTGATGCTGGGTCTCACCCCCAACGTGTGCCTGTATGATGTGTATGAGCCCGGTCTGCGTGGCGTTGTCGCCGAGATGGCGCACTGCGCTTTCGAAGGGGCCAACATCACCTGGACGACCGATCCCGCCGTCGCTTTCAAGGACGCCAAGTACATCATCTCTTCCGGTGGCGCTCCCCGCAAGGAGGGCATGACCCGTGAGGACCTGCTGAAAGGCAACTGCCAGATTGCCGAGGATTTCGGCAAGAACGTCAAAGCATATTGCCCCGATGTCAAGCACATCGTCGTGATCTTCAACCCGGCCGACCTGACCGGTCTCGTGGTCCTGCTCCACTCCGGCGTCAAGCCCGAGTGCGTGACCACCCTCGCCGCCCTTGACTCCACCCGTCTCCAGGAGGCTCTTGCCAACGAGTTCGGCGTGCAGCAGTGCAAGGTGACGGGCGCCTACACCTATGGCGGCCACGGCGAGGCGATGGCCGTGTTCGCCTCCAAGGCCCTCATCGACGGCACCCCGCTCGCCGAGAAGTCCCTCTCCGCCGAGCGCTGGGCCGAGATCAAGCACGACACCATCCAGGGCGGTTCCAACATCATCAAGCTCCGTGGCCGCAGCTCCTTCCAGAGCCCTGCCTACAACGCCGTCAAGATGATCGAGGCCGCGATGGGCGGCGACAAGTTCACCTGGCCTGCCGGCTGCTACGTCAACAACGCCAGCTACCAGAACGTGATGATGGCCATGCCGTCCGTGATCGACGCGACGGGTGTCCACTTCACCGATCCCGCCGGCACCGCCGCCGAGATGGCCGACCTGCAGGCTTCCTACGAGCACCTCTGCAAGATGCGTGACGAGATCATCGACCTCGGCATCATCCCGCCGGTGTCCGACTGGAAGAAATGCAACCCGAACCTGTAGGTTGCTTTGACCCGAGAAAAAAAAGACAGGCATGCCGCCTGTCTTTTTTTGTGTCCCGATTAATTGCTACCTTTGAATCATGATCATCGAAGCCCGCGACATCCATAAGAGTTTCGGGACCCTGGAGGTCCTGAAAGGCATCGATTTCAGCGCTGAGGCGCATGAGATCGTGTCCATCATGGGCGCTTCCGGCGCCGGCAAGTCCACCCTCCTGCAGATCCTCGGCACGCTTTCCCGGCCGGACCGCGGGAGCCTGCTGGTCGACGGGCAGGACGTCCTGCGGCTGCAGGGCGACGCACTGGCCGCCTTCCGCGGTCGCCGCATCGGCTTCGTCTTCCAGGCGCATCACCTGCTGCCGGAGTTCACGGCCGAGGAGAATGTCCTGATCCCGGCCCTGATCGCCGGCGTGCCGATGAAGGAGGCGCGCCGGAAGGCCGCCCGCCTGCTCGGCGAGGTCGGCCTGCAGGAGCGCCTGGGGCACAAGCCCGCCGAGCTCTCGGGCGGCGAGCAGCAGCGCGTCGCCATCGCCCGCGCCCTGGTCAACGACCCGGCCGTGCTCTTTGCCGACGAGCCCACGGGCAATCTCGACTCCGCCACCAAGCAGGAGATCCACAAGCTGCTGTTCGCCCTGCGCGAACGCCTCGGGCAGACCATCGTGATCGTGACCCACGATCCCGAGCTCGCCGCCCTCTGCGACCGCACCCTCACGATGAAGGACGGCCGCTTTATCTAGGCAGCGATTCCAGCAGAAGTTCGAAGAGGCGGGGCTTGGCGTAGCGGTCGAGCTCCGCTTCGCCGATCCAGATGTAGCCGTCGGGGAGGGCGGGCTCTTCGGCCGGCTCCCACAGGTAGAAGTCCACCAGCAGGGTGCGGTGGGTGAGCTGGTGCTTTACCCCTGATTTCAGGAGCACGGCATCTTTCGGTAGCTGGTCGGAGGCAGTTGGAGCGAAGCGACCGAGGGGGTTTCGGGGGATTCTTCCCCCGTCATAGGCAACGCCGTCGAGCCGCTGGTCGCAGACCAACGGCTCGTAAAGGCCAGCCCAGATGTCGCCGGGGCCGCGGCGGCGGATGGCGGTGCGGCCGCGGGAGCGCACGTAGACGTAGTCGAAGCGGCGCTCCTGCACGGCCGCGCCCTTCTCCTTGACGGGCAGCCGGTCCACGGCGCCCGTGGCGAGCGCCACACAGCTCCCGGCGAGCGGGCACAGCGGGCAGAGGGGCGCGACGGGCGTGCACTGCAGCGCGCCGAAGTCCATCATCCCCTGGTTGAAGTCGCCCGGCCGCTCCGGCGGGAGGAGCGACTGCGCGAGCGCGGTGAATTCCTTCTTCGCGGCCGTGGAGCCGACGGGCGTGGAGATGCCGTAGTGGCGCGCCAGCACGCGGTAGACGTTGCCGTCCACGACGGCGGCGGGCAGGCCGAAGGCGATGGATCCGATGGCCGCGGCGGTGTAGTCGCCGACGCCCTTGAGGGCCTTGATCCCGTCCAGCGTGTCCGGGAAATGCCCCAGCGCCGTGATCTGGCGCGCCGCGGCGTGGAGGTTGCGCGCCCGGCTGTAGTAGCCGAGGCCCTGCCAGAGGCGCAGGACCTCGTCCTCACTGGCCTGCGCCAGCGACTCCACGGTGGGGAACCTCTCCATGAACCGTTCCCAATATGCCTGCCCCTGCGCGATGCGCGTCTGCTGGAGGATGACCTCGCTCAGCCAGATGGGATAAGGGTCCGTGGTGCGGCGCCAGGGCAGGTCACGCCCATAGGCGGCGTACCAGGAGAGGAGGGTCTCGGAAAAAGGGGACATAATACAAAAATACATTTTTTTCGTATTTTTGTGTCTGGAACCAACTCAGTCAAACGTGAAAAAGATCAAGATTCTCTTGTTGGCCGCCGCCCTCCTGGGCGCGACCTCCGCATATGCCCAGCAGGATTGGAACGTCAGCGTCGGCTATTCGGCCAACGCCTTCCGGGGCGCCGACTGCTCCTCCTTCATGAGCACGCACAGCCTCAACGGATTCTACGCCGGTGTCCGGCACGAGTTCTATTTCTCCGCCCTGGCGGGGCTCACCTTCGAGCCGGGCCTGCTGTTCTGCTACCAGTCCGGCCGCAACGACGCCAACGTCAAGCCCAAGTTCATCAAGATGCACTATCTGTCCGTCCCGATGGACGTCAAGTACACCTTCTCGATCGCAAACGGCGCCACGGGCTCCTTCTTCACCGGCCCCGTGTTCAACGTCGGCCTGTTCGGCAATCTCTATGAGAACGGCAATTTCGTGACGGTCAAGGACCTCGAGGATCCGATGCACAAGCTCACGCGGGCCAGCCTCCAGTGGGGCTTCGGCCTGGCGTTCACCGTGGCCGACGCCGTCCAGTTCCGCGCTTCCTACGCCCTGGGCGTCAGCCGGCTCATCCCGGAGCAGGAGCTGCACGCCAACACCCTCTCCGTGGGCCTGGGCCTGCTTTTCTAAACCCCTCCCGCCGATGAATACGCTGATGATCATCCTGGCCGTGTTCCTGGGTATCCTGGGCATCGTCGGCAGCATCGTACCGGCCCTTCCGGGCCCGCCGCTCGGCTGGATCGGCATCCTGCTGATGTATCTGTTCGGCGGCACCAACGGCGCCGGAGAGCCGATGTCGCAGACGCTCCTCTTCGTCCTGCTGGGCGTCACCGTGCTGGTGACGGTCCTGGACTACGTCGTGCCCGCCTGGTTCACCAAGATCACGGGCGGGACCAAATATGCTTCGTGGGGGGCTGTCATCGGCCTGTTCGCCGGCCTCATCCTCCCGATTCCGGGCGGGATGATCTTCACCTCGATCCTCGGCGCGTTCCTGGCCGAACTGCTGATCGCCGGCAAGGGCGCGGGCTCCTCGCTCAAGGCCTCGCTCGGCGCGTTCCTCGGCTTCCTGTCGGGCACGGGGATGAAGCTCATCGTGTCGGCGGTGATGCTCTACTATATCATCGTGTACATCTAGAACAGGCTCACGACCAGATTCCAGAACAGATAGCGGATGGCCTTGCCGATGAGCAGCATCAGGAAGGATATCCCGCGGGGGACCCTGTAGAATCCCAGGGCCAGCACCGTCAGGTCGCCCACGATCGGGACCCAGCTGAACAGCGCCAGCCAGACGCCGTATTTGCGCACTTTCTCCTGCTGCTTCTCCAGCTTTTCCTTCGTGACCTTGAACCACTTCTCGATCCATTCCCACTTGCCGAACCAGCCGAGATGGTAGGTGAAGATGCTGCCCAGCCAGCTGCCGCTCGTGGCCGCCAGGAAGCAGCCCAGGTCCTGCCCCGTCGTGGCCAGGATGGCGATGTAGAGCACGTCGGAACTGAACGGCACGATCGATGCCGCCAGTGCGCTACCCAGGAAAAGACCCAACAGCCCCAGACTCTCCAACCACTCCATCTTAGATGCGCAGGGTATTGTCGGCGCGGGCAGAAATGGCGTCGCGGTGAGAAATGAAAAGCAGGGTGCGTGAGCCGTGGAAACGGCTGTAGAGCCGGTCGAGCAGCGTCTCTTCCGTCTCCGCGTCCAGCGCGGAGGTGGCCTCGTCGAGGATCAGGATGCCGCCTTCGCGCAGCAGGGCGCGGGCGACGGCGATGCGCTGGCACTGGCCTTCGCTCAGCCCGCTGCCGGTCTCGCCGCAAGGCGTGTCCAGCCCCTGGGGCAGGTCGAAGACGAAATCGGCGACGGCCGTGTGCAGCGCCTCGCGCAGGTCCTCTTCAGACGCGTCTGCGCGCGCGAGCAGGAGATTCTCGCGGATGGTGCCGCTGAGCAGCGAATTCCCTTGCGGGACATAGAGGAAGTTGCCGCGGACGGCGGGCCCTGCAGGGAATTCCCCTTCGGGGCCATAGAGCGTCACGCTGCCGGCGGTCGGCTTCAGCAGGCCGAGCACCAGGCGGCTGAGCGTGCTCTTGCCGGCGCCGGTCGGGCCCATGATGACCGTCATCGTGCCGGGCGCGAAATCGTGGTTGAAATCCGCCAGGATGGTCTCGTCGCGGTCGGGATAGGCGAAGCTGACGTCCGCGCAGCGGATGCCCGGCGCGCCGGACAGGGCCACCGGCGTTTCGTCGGCTTCCTGCTCGAGCGAGCGGAGGTCCATCAGCCGCTCCACCGAAGTGGTGGCGTGGATGAAGGCGGGAATCTGCCGCGCCAGCTCGGCGATCGGGCGCTGGACCTGTCCGACGAGCTGCAGGAAGGCCGTCATCATACCGTAGGTCACCAGGCCGCTGCGGATGCCCAGCACGCCCCAGAGGAAGGCGGCGGCGTAGCCGCTCATGAAGCCGAACATCATGAAGCCGCGGGCGAGGGTGTTGTATCGGATGCGGGTCACCGTCTGGCCCTGGACGTCCTTCTGGAGCAGGCCCAGGCGGGTCAGGACCCGCTCCGCGCCGATCAGGGTCAGCACGACGAGCCGCTTCTGCAGGTTCTCCTGCATCAGCTGCTGGACTTCGGCTTCCTGCTTGCGGATGCGCTCGGTCAGGCGGCGCATCGTGCGGAAGAAGAGGCGCGAGCCGGCGAGGGCCACGACCATCAGCACGATCAGCACCCAGAGCAGGTTCGGCGCCATCATCAGCAGGTAGACGGAAGCCGCGACCAGCTGCACGAGGGTCACGACCACCTCCGGAATGCGGGTGCACAGGATGTCCGTGACCACGCGCACGTCCTCTTCGAGGCGGTTGACGGCGTCGCCGCTGCGGTAGGCTTCCTTGCCGGTCCAGGTGCTGCGGAGCACCTGCGCGAAGGTCCCGTAGCGCAGGTCGTTGCCGGTGCGCACGATGTTGAAGCTCTCCCACGCCGCGGCGCTGATGGCGCACAGGAGCTGCAGGAACATCACGCCCAGCAGGATCCCGATATGCAGGGGGAGCGGCGCGTCCAGGACGCCCGTGGCGATGTCCACCAGGCGCTTGCAGATCCAGACGAAGGCGAGCGAAGCGGCGATGCGGACCAGGCCGATGAGCACGCTCAGCAGCATCCGCCCCCGGACGGGGCGGGCCATGGGCCGGAGGCCCTGGATGACTTGTCGCAGCGGGATCATCGTGTCCGTCGGTTTGTTATTCGTCCAGCAGCCCGGCCTTCTGCCAGGCGGCGATGAGGCCTTCAGCATCGGTCAGGGCCGTCTGCGCGTCCACGTCGTAGCGCGCGGTCAGCAGGTCGGCCATGTCCTGCGCGGCAAAATCGCTGCCGCCGAGTTTGTCCCAAAGATAGGCGGAGGTCGCGTTCATCGACACCACCTTGCTGAAATCTACCGGGGAGAGGTCGTCTCCCGTCACGATATACTGCGTGCCCAGCGGCCGCAGGACGAGTCCTTTGCGAAGTTTCATATCAATCTTCTATAAATTGCCAATAAATAGCGCCGGACGGGCTTCAGCGCCCGCCAGACGCGGCCCTTGCCGGGCACGCGGCGCCGGCCGTCCGGCCGGATGACCGCGGTGACCGTCCCGACGATCCCGTCGGTGCGGCCCTTTTCCTGCCCCTGCAGGTTGCCGTCGCCCATCAGGGTCACGGCGTCGCCGTCCAGGGCGACGATGCGGTGCAGGATATAGCGTCCGCCGAAATGGGCGAGGACGATATCCCCGACCGCATAGCTGTCCTGCCTGCGCAGGATCACGCGGTCCCTGCCGCTGCGGATGAAGGGAAGCATGCTGTTGCCCGTCGGGGTCAGGATCGCTTCCCGGCCTTCCTGCAGGACGGCCGCCACCTCCCCGAGGAGGATGTCGTTGGGAACCGTCCGCTTATCCATCGACCGTATCCTTGCAAAGCCGGGCGGCCGCTTCGTCCGGCAGACAGTCCAACTGATAACAAGGCACCTGCTGGGAGATGCGCGCAAGCGTCTCGTGCTGCGCGTCTGCCAGGGCGCGGATCGGGCGGTAGCCCGAGCAGGACGCCATCACGGAGGCGTAGGCGCCCACCACGTTGAGGCGGGTGATCCGGTTTTCCGGCGCCTGGCGAAGCCGGACGATGGCCCCGACGGGGACGTCCTGCGCCTTGTAGCAGGGCGTCTTGCCGCTCCAGGGGGAGCCGTAGACGCGGGTCTCGCCGTCCACGACGCGCAACACGGGGTTGTCGTCGTTGAGCAGCTCCGTCCCGGGAATATGCTTGAGCCACAGCCCGCTGTGCGTGCTCTTCCCGGTGCCGCTGCGGCCCAGGAAGAGGAAGCCGCGCCCGCCGTTCATCACCACGGATGCATGCATCTCCAGCGCCCTGAAGGGCGCGGAGGCAAAAGCGAACAGCAGCATCAGGGCGTTGTTGATCGCGAACACCTGGTCGCTCACCCTGCCTTCGGCAAACAGCCGTCCGTGCTTGAAGTCGCCGTCCAGCTCCAGCCACCCGCACACGGGCGCCTTGGGCCACGGCGCGAACTTCGCCAGATAGCCGCTCCCGCGGCGGTAGAATCCCACCACCGGCTCGCCGTCCTCTTCCGGCGACTCGAACATCACCTCTCCCGTCTCCTCCAGCCGTTCGGCGGACAGTTCCAGCTCAAACAGCAGGGCGCCGGGGCGCGATGTTTCGAAAGGGTCGTAATTGTGCAGATGGTCCCCGGCCGGATGCGCGTCCGGCATGTCGAGCGAGAAGTCCAATCCCGCAACCTGGAAACGGCGTGTCATGCTAGGAGTCAAGTTTGAGAACGGCCATGAACGCGCTCTGCGGCACCTGCACGGTGCCGATCTGGCGCATGCGCTTCTTGCCTTCCTTCTGCTTCTCGAGGAGCTTGCGCTTGCGCGTGACGTCGCCGCCGTAGCACTTGGCGGTCACATCCTTGCGCACCTGCTTGACCGTCTCGCGCGCGATGATCTTGGCGCCGATGGCGGCCTGGATGGGGATGTCGAACTGCTGGCGCGGGATCAGGTCCTTGAGCTTCTCGCACATCCGGCGTCCGAAGGTGTAGGCGTTGTCCTCGTGGATGAGCGTCGACAGGGCGTCGGCGGGCTCGCCGTTGAGGAGGATGTCCAGGCGGACGAGCCGCGCGGGACGGAAGTCCATCACATGGTAGTCGAAGGAGGCGTAGCCCTTGGAGATGGTCTTGAGCTTGTCGTAGAAGTCGAAGACGATCTCGGACAGGGGCATGTCGTAGGTCAGCTCCACGCGGTCCGCCGTGATGTAGTGCTGACCGATCAGCGTGCCGCGGCGGTCCAGGCAGAGCTTCATGATGGGGCCGAAGAATTCCGACTTGGAGATGATCTGCGCCCGGATATACGGCTCCTCGATGTGGTCGATGAGCGTCTGGGCGGGCAAGCCGGAAGGATTGTGGACGTCCATCACCTCGCCCTGCGTCGTGAAGACCTTGTAGGACACGTTGGGGACCGTGGTGATCACGTCCATGTCGAATTCGCGGAAGAGCCGCTCCTGGACGATCTCCAGGTGCAGCAGCCCGAGGAATCCGCAGCGGAAGCCGGAGCCCAGCGCGAGCGAGCTCTCCGGCTCGTAGACGAAGGAGGCGTCGTTGAGCTGGAACTTCTCCAGCACGGCGCGCAGCTCCTCGAACTTGTCGGCCTGCACGGGATACATGCCCGCGAAGACCATCGGCTTGACTTCCTCGAAGCCCGCGATCGCGGTGGCGCAGGGGCGGTCCACGTGGGTGATCGTGTCACCCACCTTGACCTCCACGGCGCTCTTGATGCCCGTGATCACGTAGCCGACGTCGCCGCAGCCGATCTCGGCGGTCGGCGTGAGCTTCATCTTGAGGACGCCGACCTCCTCGACCTCGTAGTCCATCCCGGTGGCGAAGAACTTGACCTTGTCACCCTTGCGGATGGAGCCGTTCTTGATCTTGAAATAGGCGATCACGCCGCGGAACGAGTTGAACACGGAGTCGAAGATGAGCGCCTGGAGCGGCCCGTCCGGGTCGCCCTGCGGCGCGGGGATCTTCTCGACGATGGCGTCCAGGATCGGGGCGACGCCCTCTCCCGTACGGGCGGACACCTTGAAGACGTCCGCCGGGTCGCAGCCCAGCAGGTCGCAGATCTCGTCCGTGACGACCTCCACCTGGGCGGAGTCCATATCGATCTTGTTGAGGACCGGTATGATCTCCAGCCCGTGGTCGATCGCCATGTAGAGATTGGAAATGGTCTGGGCCTGTACGCCCTGCGAGGCGTCCACCACCAGGAGGGCGCCTTCGCAGGAGGCTATGCTTCTCGAAACTTCATAGGAGAAGTCGACGTGGCCCGGCGTGTCGATGAGGTTGAGCTTGTAGGTCTCACCCTGGTACTGATGGAGCATCTGGATGGCGTGGCTCTTGATCGTGATGCCTTTTTCCTTCTCCAGGTCCATGTCGTCGAGCACCTGGTTCTCCATGTCACGCGCTCCCACCGTCCGCGTCAGTTCAAGCAGGCGGTCCGCCAGCGTGCTCTTGCCGTGGTCGATGTGGGCGATGATGCAGAAGTTCCGAATGTTCTTCATTGCGTACTAAAAGAGTTTTTTCACCTGCTCGTAGACGTTCTGCGCGGTGTAGCCGAGCTTCTCGTCGAGCACCTTGTAGGGAGCGGAGAAACCGAAGGACTCGAGGCCCCAGACGGTGCCCTCGGACTCGGGCACGAGGCCCTGCAGGGTGACAGGCAGGCCGGCGGTCATGCCGAACTTCTTGACACCGGTGGGCAGGACGCTCTGCTGGTATTCCTTGGACTGCTGGCGGAAGAGGCCCTCGGAAGGGACGCTCACCACGCGGACCTTCATGCCCTCGGCGCGGAGGAGCTTGGCGCCGGCCTCCAGGGTGGAGACTTCGGAGCCGGAAGCCACGAGGATGACATCGGGGTTGGCGTCGGAGCCGGCCACGATGTAGCCGCCCTTGGCCGCCTGGCTGTAGTCGTTGCCGGCCGGGAGGTCGGCGATGTTCTGGCGGGACAGGATGAGGGCGGAAGGCGTCTCGGTGTTGGCCATGGCCAGCGCCCAGGCGGCGGTGGTCTCCTTGGCGTCGGCCGGACGGAGCACGAGCACGGAATTCTTGCCGTGGTGGTTCTTCAGCTTCTCCATCAGGCGGATCTGGGCCTCCTGCTCGACGGGCTCGTGGGTCGGGCCGTCCTCACCGACGCGGAAGGCGTCGTGGGTCCAGATGAACTTGACGGGGAGCTCCATCAGCGCGGCCATGCGGATGGCCGGCTTCATGTAGTCGGAGAACACGAAGAAGGTGCCGCAGGCGGGGATGACGCCGCCGTGCAGGGCCATGCCGATGCAGCAGCAGGCCATCGTGAGCTCGGCGACGCCGGCCTGGAAGAAGGCGCCGGAGAAGTCGCCGGCCTGGAAGGACGTGGTCTTCTTCAGGAAGCCGTCGGTCTTGTCGGAGTTGGAGAGGTCCGCGGAAGCGCAGATCATGTTGGGAACCTGCTCGGCGAGGGCGGAGAGGCAGGCGGCGGAAGCGGAACGGGTGGCGTCGTTCTCCTTCTGGGAGACCTTGCTCCAGTCGATCTTCGGGGCCTTGCCGCTGAACCAGTCGGCCTGCTGCGCAGCCTTCTCAGGGTTGGCGGCGGCCCAGGCCTTCTCCTCGGCGTAGCGGTCGGCGACGATCTGCTTCAGCTCCTCGGCGCGGCGGGCATACAGCTCCTTGACGTCGTCGAAGATCTGGAACGGGTTCTCGGGATCGCCGCCCAGGTTCTTGATGGTATTCTTGTAGGCGTCGCCGCCGAGCGGGGCGCCGTGGGTCTTGCAGTTGCGCTCGTAGCTGGAGCCGTCCTCCTTGAGGGCGCCCTTGCCCATGATGCACTTGCCGATGATGAGGGCCGGCTTGCCCTTGACGGCCTTGGCGGCCTCGATGGCCTTGCGGATCTGGGCGGCGTCGTTGCCGTTGATCTCGAAGACCTCCCAGCCGAGGGCACGGTACTTGGCGGCCGTGTCTTCGTTCATCACCACCTTGGTCTCGGTGGAGAGCTGGATGTCGTTGGAATCATAGAACATGACAAGGTTGTCCAGGCCGAGGATGCCGGCGATGCGGGCCGCGCCCTGGGAGATCTCCTCCTGCACGCCGCCGTCGGAGATGTAGGCGTAGACGGTCTCCTTGGCGAAGGTCGGGTTGCCGGTGTGGGCGGCCAGGAACTTGGCGGCGATGGCGGCGCCTACGGCGTAGGCGTGGCCCTGGCCGAGCGGGCCGCTGGTATTCTCAACGCCACGCGTCGGGTCGAACTCGGGGTGACCCGTGGTCGGGGAGCCCCACTGGCGCAGGTTGGCCAGTTCGTCGAGGCTGTACTTGCCGATGAGGCAGAGCTGGCCGTAGAGCATCGGAGCCATGTGGCCCGGATCCAGGAAGAACCGGTCGCGGCCGGCCCAGGTGGGGTTCTGGGGATCGTAGTTCAGATACTCGCTGTAAAGCACATTGATGAAGTCGGCGCCGCCCATGGCGCCGCCCGGATGTCCGGATTTGGCCTTTTCGACTGCCGATGCCGCAAGGATGCGGATGTTGTCTGCTGCGTGGTTCAGTACGCTGATAGAATTTGCCATGCTTTATATTTTTAGTTAGTTATTCCACAATCGTGCAAATTTAGCAATTATTTCGCGATAAATCAATGATTGACCCCGCTCTTCCCCCGTTTCGGCGCCCGTTTTTTCCTGTTTGCGATTCGGCGAAACGTTTAACTGCAGAGAGCCCTTCCGATGCCTCTTGCCGATCCGGAAAGACATGATATATTTGCCGGAAAACTGAATACTATGAAGAACCGGGATTGTTACCTTGTGTCGACGGACCATCTGGAAGATCAGATCTGGTTCCGGGACGACGCCGATTTCAAGGTCGGCATGAATTACGTTGCCCTGATAGCCGCTATGATGGGCATCCGGATCCTTGCCTTTGTGCTGATGTCTAACCATGTCCACTTCGTCCTGGAGGGGACCCGCGAAGAGGCCCTTGCCTTTATCACGGAATTCAAGCGCCGCTACAGCAAATACGTTCAGCGCAAATATGGTATCAGGGAACTCTTGCGGTCCAACGGCGTGGACATCCGTCCGGTCGGTCTGGAGGAAGAGTCTTTGGAGCGGGCCATCGCCTATGTCCAGATGAACTGTGTCGCGGCGAACATCTGCGTGCACCCGTTACAATATCCGTGGGGGACCGGCGCGTGTTTCTTCAATCCGGTGCGCCCGGGCGGGACCCCGGTCGGCCGGCTTTCGGCCCGGGCCCGGCGGAGGGTATTGAGCAGTTGGGCTATACCCCCGCAGGATTTCTTTCTCACAGACGCTGGCTATGTCGACCCCGCCTGTTATGTGGATGTCCGTTCGGTGGAGCAGCTGTTCCGGACGCCGGCGCGGCTCAATTACTTCCTGCGGAATTCTTCCAAGGCGAGGCTGCGCCTGGAAGGAAACGCGATGCCCTCTTTCCGGGATCAGAGCATCCTGACCGCCATCCCGGACTTGTGTCGTTCGCTGTTTCGGAGATCCGGGGTGGAGGAACTGTCCCCGGAGCAGCGCGGGGAACTCCTGAGGCAACTCCGTTTCCGGTTCAGTGCCGATGTCGCCCAGCTGTCCCGGATTTTGGGTATCCCCTATGGGGAGACGGCCCGCATGTTGGATGTCGGGTGAAACGAGAGTAATGTCCGGATTTCCGGGACATTACTCGCAAAAAAGGGGGTAAAACGTTATAAATGTCCGCAATATTGGGACATTGCGCACGGTGTGGTGAAAACCCGTATGATCACGTCCGTTACGGGACGGGATCGTAGCCGGAGCCGCCCCAGGGGTGGCAGCGGAGGATGCGTTTGAGGCTGAGCCAGAAACCCTTGAGGGGGCCGTATTTGCGGAAGGCCTCCAGAGCGTATTGTGAGCAGGTGGGGGTGAAGCGGCAGCTCGCCGGCTTGAGCGGCGAGATGCACAGCTGGTAGAATTTGATCAGCAGGATGAAAGGCGCGGCGAGGATGCGCTTGAGGAGGTCCGGGAAGCGCATCATTCGGCGGCGAGCTTGGCGGAGATGCGCTGCAGGATCTCGGTCACCTCGGCAAAGAGGACCGCGGAGTCGGCGATCTCGGGATGCGAGTAGGCGAGCATCAGGTCCACGCCGGTGCCCGTGAGGAGCTCCTTCTGGAGCCGGTAGGATTCGCGCAGCCGGCGCTTGAGGAGGTTGCGCTTGACGGCGCGCTTGAAGAATTTCTTGGGGACGGAGACCATCAGGCGGTTGAGGCCCGTGTCGCGTCCCGCCGCCCAGCAGAAGCGCAGGTGCGGCGTGGTGCCCCATTTCCCGTCGGAAATGAGTGCGGAGACAGTTGTCTTCCCGCACAGCCTTTCCTCTTTGGAGAGGGTATGGCCTTGCGGAGAAGTCATCTATTTCTGGGATTGGAGGTAGAGTTCGACAGCTTTGCTGATGGAAGTCGCCTCCGGCGTGGGGGCTTTGAGCGCGATCTCCAGACCGGACTCTTCCATGGCCTTGACCACGGCTTTGCCGAAGGAGATGAACTTGAGGCTGCCCTGCTTGAACTCAGGGAAATTCTCGTGGAGCGAGGCGACGTCGGCCGGGTTGCACAGCACGGCGACGTCGAAACCGCCCAGGTCCAGGGCGCGGATGTCCTGGGACACGGGCTTGACGAGCGCGCCCACGGTGTAGTCCAGCCTGGCGCTCTCGAACGCGGAGGTCATCGGGGTGATGTCGGAGCCTTCCGTGGTGGCGATGAGGAACCGCTCGCCCTTGTGCTTGGCGGTGATCAGGGCCACGATGGAAGCCGGCGAGCCGGACCCGAAGAAGATCTTGCGCTTGCGGTAGACGATATGCTTTTGCAGGTACATGGCGACCGCCTCGGTGGAGCAGAAATACTTCATCGTCTCCGGGACCTTGAAGCGCATCTCTTCGCTCAGCTTGAAGTACGCGTCGATGGCGTGGCGGGAGGAGAAGACGATGGCGGTGTAGTCGGGGAGATTGATGTGCTCCGCCCGGAATTCCTTGGCGGAAAGCGGTTCGATGAGGAAGAAGGGTTGGAAGTTCAGCTCCGCTCCGAACTGCTTCTGCAGGATCTCGTAGGGTGCGAGATTGGACGGGAGTTGCTGGGATATCAGGATCTTCATCTTGCTGCAAAATTGATCAAAATAACATGACAACTGCTACCAATAAGGCAGCCGGCAAAAATTCAAGCGCGCAAAGATACAAAAATGTTGACAATCCAGAGCAACGCTTGCGCAAAATTTGTCCCGAGCGCAAGATGGCATGGAGCCAGGCGAGCGCGATTTCGCCGATCAGGATGTATCTCGCGAGTGTCGGCGGAAGGTGCCCGACCATGATGACGGCAACCGTCACGAAAAGCACCGGCGCCAGCAGCAGGAGGTAATTGAAAGGGTTGTGCCGCAGGGTGGCGTAGGCCTCGCCGTGCACCCGCCGCGGGCGGAAAAACAGGTAGCACAGGTCGCGGACCAGCATGTAGGCGCAGAGCAGGCCGACCGTGGCCGGGACGCTCCAGGCCGCGGGAATCGCGCTCCAGAAGGCCGGGCGGGCGAGCGCGAAGCGGTCGAGCACCAGGCAGAACGGAAGCACGTAGAGGGTGGCCGACAGGTTGCGGACGCGGGCCAGGCCGATGCTGTGCTCGAGGTCCTCGGCGCCGCGGGAACGGTCGACGCAATAGAGCAGGTAAGGGAACAGGCGGAAGTAATCCAGCAGGTTGGCGACCATCAGGACGACGGCCACCAGGCAAAGGACGCGGTTGACGGTCAGGTCGGTCCATGCGGGGACCTGCGCCAGGTCTTCCCACGGCGTGGTGGGAAGCGCCAGCGTCCCGCTGCGGAATACTTCTTCTCCGGCCATCATCGCCTAGTTGCCGCGTTTGACGTTGTAGCCCAGGCCGGTGAGCAGGGTGACGAGTTTGTCTCGCAGGTCGCCCTGGATAAGGATCTGGCCCTCCTCGACGGTGCCGCCCACGCCGCAGCGCGTCTTGAGCGTCTTGGCGAGGGCGGACAGGTCGTCGGCGCGTCCGACGAATCCGTCCACGAGCGTGACCTGCTTGCCGGCGCGGCGGCGCCGGTCGATGCGGACCACCAGCCGCTGCTTCTGCGGCGGCAGGGTGTCCGCCTCAGGCGCGTCCTGCTCCGTCTGATATTGAAAATCGGGGTTGGTGGAATAGACCACCCCCAGACGACTTTTCCAGTCCTGTTGTGCCATGTGGGATAATTTTTGCAAAGATAAGGATTTTTAATTGTACCTTTGCAGGTTATGGATAGCAAGAAATTTAAATTATGGAACCGGATCTGCGCGGCGCTCGCCTTTGTGGTTTCGGCAGTTACCTATCTGCTGACCATCGAGCCGTCCGCTTCGTTCTGGGATTGCGGCGAGTTCATCGCATCTTCCTATAAACTCGAAGTCGGCCACCCGCCGGGAAACCCTGTCTTCCAGCTTTTCGCCCGGTTCTTCACCCTGTTCGGCGACAACATGCACGCGGCGATCCTCGTCAACACGCTCAGCGCGCTGTGCTCCGCCGCGACGATCTTTTTCCTGTACCTGACCATCGTCTGGCTGGCCAAGCGCCTGGTGCGCCCGGCCGCCGACGGCAGCTATAGCCTGGCGCAGGCCGTCGCCATCTTCGGCTCCGGCCTCGTGGGCGCCCTGGTCTACACCTTCTCCGACACCTTCTGGTTCTCGGCCGTCGAGGCCGAGGTCTACGCGATGTCCTCGCTGTTCACGGCCGTCGTATTCTGGCTGATGACAGTGTGGTACGACCGCGCCGACGAGCCGCACGCCCTGCGCTGGATCGTGCTCATCGCCTTCCTGATGGGCCTTAGCATCGGCGTGCACCTGCTGAACCTGCTGGCCATCCCGGCCCTGGTGTTCATGTTCTTCTACCGCAAGCGCGAGGACAAGCGCTTCTCGTTCTGGGAGCTGGTCAAGATCCTGGCCCTGAGCGTGGTCATCATCGGCCTGCTCGTGTTCCTGTTCATCCCTTACCTGCCCAAGCTGGCGGCATATTTCGACCTGTTCTTCGTCAACACGCTCGGCCTGCCGTACAACTCCGGCGCCGCCTTCTTCCTCGTCGCGCTGCTCGCCCTGCTCTTCTGGGGCCTGTTCCGCTCGCTCAAGAAGGACAAGGTCTTCCTCAACACGGTCCTGCTCTGCACGACGACGATCGTCGTGGGCTTCTCCGTGTTCAGCATCGACATCATCCGCTCCTGCGCCAAGACGCCGACCAACGAATACCAGCCGGACAACGCCTTCACGCTCGTGCGCTACCTGTCCCGCGAGCAGTACGGCTCCAACCCGCTCATCTACGGCGAGTACTACGGCGCGCCCTACGAGCTGGAGACCACGACCTACTATGCGCCGGTCAACGGCAAATACAAGAAGGTCGAGGGCCCGGTCCGGCCCCGCTATACCGCTGCCGGCAAGATGCTGTTCCCGCGTATGTGGAGCACCAGCGCCGACAGGAGCTACGAGGCCTTCTACGAGACCTACACCGACGGCAAGGGCTCGGTCGTGCCCGGCACGAAGATCCGCAAGCCGACGATGGGGGACAACCTCTACTACTTCTTCGACTACCAGCTGAACTGGATGTACTGGCGCTATTTCATGTGGAATTTCGCCGGCCGCCAGAACCAGGTCCATTCGCCCACCCCGGGCGACCTCTTCCACGGCAACTGGGAGAGCGGCGTCAAGTTCATCGACGATTTCCGGCTGGGCGACCAGACGGACGCGCCCGGCGTGCTCGCCGATGACAAGGGCAAGAACCACTATTATTTCCTGCCCCTGCTGCTGGGCCTGCTGGGCCTGTTCTTCCAGTTCGACCGCGACAAGCGCGGCAGCTGGCTGACTTTCCTGATGTTCTTCATGACCGGCATCGCCATCGTGCTCTACCTCAACCAGCCGCCTTATCAGGTGCGCGAGCGCGACTACGCGTATGCGGGCTCCTTCTATTTCTTCAGCGCCTGGGTCGGCCTGGGCGTGCTGGCGCTCTTCAGCTGGATCGACAAGGCCCGCAAGGGCCGCGGCGGCCTGCTGACGGCGGGCGCCGCGACGGCCCTGTGCCTGCTCGTGCCGCTGCAGATGGCCGGCCAGAACTGGGACGACCACGACCGCTCCAACCGCCGCACGGCGGTCGAGCTGGCGCGCAACTACCTCAATTCCGTGGGGCCCAACGGCATCCTCGTGACCCACGGCGACAATGACACCTTCCCGCTCTGGTATGCCCAGGAGGTCGAGGGCGTGCGCACGGACGTGCGTATCTGCAACACCTCGCTGCTCGGCACCGACTGGCACATCGACCAGATGAAGTGGGCCGTCAACGAATCCGCCCCGCTCCCGCTCTCGATCGGCCCGGAGCAGTATCTCTACGGCACCAACGAGATGGTCCCGATCGTGGACACCCAGGAGCGCGAGATGAACATCTCCGACGTCCTGGCCATCATCAAGCATCCGGACATCAAGGTGCCGCTGTCCAGCGGCCGCAAGGCGGACTACCTCCCCACGCGCCGGATCGTCCTCCCCGTGAACCGGGAGAACGTCGTCAAATACGGCATCCTGGACGAGAAATATGCAGCGCAGATCCCTGATTCGATCGTGCTGACCATCTCCAGGGACAAGGACTACCTCACCAAGCCGGAGCTCTTCCTGCTGGACCTGCTGGCCGGCTACCAGTGGGACCGTCCGCTGCATTTCCTCAACCTGGGCGGCGACCTCAACGTGGGCATCAAGGAGTATCTCGAATACACCGGCTACTCCTTCAAGTTCATCCCGATCAAGAACAAGACGACCAACGTCCAGGCGGGCTTCGTCGACCAGGACGAGCTGTACCGCCTGATGACCGAGGTCTACAGCTGGGATGCGCTGGCCCGCGACGACTATTTCGTCGACTACCAGAACATGTACACGAACCTGGGCGTGATGTCGGTCCGCAACCTGTTCCTCAACTGCGCCAACATCTTCGCCGACGCCGGTCAGGACGACCGCGCGCTGGAGATGGTGGAGAAGTGCTTCGAGGTGACGGCCCCGTATCCGCTGGAGACGGTGCCCCTGGGCTTCTCCGACAACGACCAGATCGTCATCCTGATGATCGAGCACTACTACCAGCTCGGCCAGCCCGAAAAGGCGCGGCAGCTCGCGACCCGGCTGGGCTCCGACCTGCTGGACAGCGCCCGGTTCTATCTCGAGTTCTTCAGCCTCTCCCACCGGGAGTTCGAGGCGGTGCGGGTCTACATCTCCAACCTCGCCTACGTCCTGAAGGAGGGCGGCGACGAAGAACTGTCCGACCAGCTCCTGGACAATTTCCTGACGCTGGTCGAAGCGGCCAAGGCCGCCCTGGGTGAATCCTAACCGACAAGAGAAGATGGCAGAATTTCCCTCTCCAACTTGGAAAGACTACGAGCTGATCGACAGCGGTGCGGGCGAGAAGCTGGAGCGCTTCGGCTCCTACGTGCTCGCGCGCCCGGAGCCCAAGGCCCTGTGGGACAAGTCCCTGGCCGAGGCCGAATGGCGGCGGCTCGCGCACACGACCTTCACGCCGGGCGCCGGATTCGGCAAGGCCGGCAAGGAGGACAGCGGCACCTGGAACCGCCTCAAGAAGATGGACGACCAGTGGTACATCCAGTATAAGAACGCGGACGGCCTCGCGCTGGACCTGCGCCTCGGCCTGACGTCGTTCAAGCACGTGGGCGTGTTCCCGGAGCAGGCGCCGAACTGGGATTATATCTACCGCCAGACCCGCGCGCTGGCGGCGAAGGGCCGCACCCCCCGGGTGCTCAACCTCTTCGCCTACACCGGCGCGGCCTCCCTGGCCGCCAAGGCCGCCGGGGCCGACGTGACCCACCTGGACTCCGTCCGGCAGGTGGTCACCTGGGCCCGCGGCAACATGGAACACAGCGGGATGGACGGCATCCGCTGGATCGTCGAGGACGCGATGAAGTTCGCGCAGCGCGAAGCGCGCCGCGGCAACCGCTACGACGGCATCATCCTCGACCCGCCCGCCTACGGCCATGGCCCGGACGGCGAGAAATGGAAGCTGGACGAGTGCCTGTTCGGGATGCTCCGCTCCGTGGGCGAGATCCTCGCCCCGAAGGACTCCTTCATGGTGCTCAACCTCTACTCCAACGGCTACTCCGCCCTGCTGGGCGAGACGGTCGTGCGCCAGGCGATGAGCGTCGGCACCGTCGAGAGCGGCGAACTCGCCCTGAACGACCGGTTCGGCAAGGCCCTTCCGCTCTCGATCGTCGTGCGGATGACCCGGTTATGAGATATTAAAATTTTTGTTAAATTTGCGGTCCCGAAACTTTTAAACATCACAATAGTTTATGCAGCAATTCATCGATTCCTACGATTTCGCCGGCAAGAAGGCGATCGTGCGCGTGGACTTCAACGTTCCGCTCAATGAGAATTTCGAGATTACCGACGACACCCGCATCCGCCGGGCGATGCCGACTCTCAAAAAGGTACTCGCCGGGGGTGGTTCCCTCATCATCATGTCGCACCTCGGTCGTCCGAAGGGCGTGACTGACAAGTTCTCCCTCAAGCACATCGTGGATCACGTGTCCGAGTGCCTCGGCGCTCCGGTGAAGTTCGCTGCCGACTGCCAGAAGGCCCAGGCCGAAGTCGCCGCCCTCAAGCCGGGTGAGGCCCTTCTGCTCGAGAACCTCCGCTTCTACGCCGAGGAGGAAGGCAAGCCCCGCGGACTCGCCGAGGATGCCTCCGACGAGGAGAAGAAGGCCGCCAAGGCTGCCGTCAAGGCCAGCCAGAAGGACTTCGTCAAGACCCTCGCCTCCTACGCCGACTGCTACATCAACGACGCTTTCGGTACGGCCCACCGTGCCCACGGCTCCACCGCCCTCATCGCCGACTACTTCCCCAACGACAAGATGTTCGGCTACCTGATGGAAGGTGAGATCAAGGCCATCGACAACGTCCTCAAGAACGCCCAGCACCCCTTCACCGCGATCATCGGCGGTTCCAAGGTCTCTTCCAAGCTCGCCGTGCTCGAGAACATGCTCGAGAAGGTCGACAACCTGATCATCGGCGGCGGCATGGGCTACACCTTCATCAAGGCCCAGGGCGGCCAGATCGGCAACTCCCTCCACGAGGACGACCTGATGCCGCAGGCCCTCGAGATCCTGGCCAAGGCCAAGGAGAAGGGCGTCAAGATCTACCTCTCCACCGAGACCGTGGTCGCCGACGACTTCAGCAACGACGCCAAGACCCAGATCGTCCCCTCCAACGCCATCCCTGAGGGCTGGGAGGGTATGGACGCCGGCGCCGCTTCCCTCAAGACCTGGAAGGAAGTCATCCTGAATTCCAAGACCATCCTGTGGAACGGCCCCGTCGGCGTGTTCGAGATGCCGACCTTCGCCAAGGGCACGCTCCAGATCGCCGAAGACCTCGCCGAGGCCACGGCGAAGGGCGCCTACACCCTCGTGGGTGGCGGTGACTCCGTCGCTGCCGTGACCCAGATGGGCTACGCCGACAAGGTGAGCTACGTGTCCACCGGCGGCGGCGCCATGCTCGAGGCCCTCGAAGGCAAGGAACTCCCGGGTATCGCTGCGATCCGCGGCTAATCCCTTTTCAGCATAAAGCTCCCGGACGCCTCTGGTGCCCGGGAGCTTTGCGTATGGGCCGTTCCGGGCAGGATGTACAACTTTGCGCAGAAATCCTTATCTTTGAGACGATTTGCGAAAACTAACTTAAAACCGCATAATTATGGCCTATCAAGAAGTGACCAGGACGAGCTATGGCAGCCGTCTTGGAAGTTCCCTCAAGGGAATCTTTACCGGCCTGCTGCTCTTCATCGCAGCGACGGCCCTCCTCTGGTGGAACGAAGGACGTGCAGTCAAGACCTCCAAGATGCTCAAATCCGCCGAATCCGTGTGCGTGGACGTCGCCGACGTCTCCACCGTCGATCCGGCGCTCAACGGACAGATGATCCACGCCACGGCCGTGGCGAAGACGGACGAGATCCTCTCCGATCCCGATTATCCCGTGCAGGTGAACGCCATCCGCCTCGTGCGCGATGTCGAATACTACCAGTGGGTCGAACATTCCAAATCCGAGACCAAAGACAAACTCGGCGGCGGTCAGGAGACCGTCACGACCTATACCTACAGCAAGGAATGGGTGGGCTCGCCCGTCAATTCCGCTTCCTTCCACGACCCGAACTATCAGGGCAGCAACAGCGTCCGCCGGACCGTGTCCGCCAACGAGCTCCGCGCCCAGAAAGTCGACTTCGGCGGCTACGTCCTCCCGCCGGCGATGGTGAGCGCCATCCCCGCAGAGGCGCCCGTGGCCCTCTCCGAGAGCCTGGCTGACGGCAAGGAGACCTTCGTGTCCGGCAACGTCGTCTACTACGGCGAGAACCCTTCCAGCCCGATCATCGGCGACGTGCGCGTCATCTTCCGCCAGGCCGACGGCGGCGAGGCCTCGATCCTCGCCAAGGTCACCGGCAACACCTTCGAGCCGTTCACGCACAAGAACGGCAAGAGCCTGATGACCCTCCGGATGGGCAACCACTCGATGGAGTCGATGTTCGAGACCGAGCGGGCCACCAACAAGATGATCCTCTGGGTGCTCCGCATCCTCGGCATCATGCTCGTCATCGCGGCCCTGCGGATGATGTTCAGCATCCTCGTGACCATCCTCAAGGTGCTCCCGCCGCTGGCCAAGGTCGGCGAGCTGGGCGTCAACCTGGTGACCTTCATCGTCGGCCTGGTCTGGTCGCTGATCATCATCCTGATCGCCTGGGTGGTGTGGCGGCCCGTGCTGGCCGTCGCACTGGCAGTGGTTATCTGCCTGCTTGTCGCCTTCCTGATCTCCAAGAGCAAGAAGGCAGCCGAAGCCGCTCCGGCGACGGGCGGCACGGACTAATCTTCACGTAATCAGATGAAAAGACTTTTATCCATCGGGCTGGCAGCGCTTTTGCTGCCGGCCTTTGTCGCTTGCCGCAGCGGCAGGTCGACGCCCGCCGGAATCGACTGGCAGGAAGGCGAACGGCTCGCCGTCGCGTTCCTGGGCTACTATGACAGCTTCGGCGCCTTCGAGACTTCTCCTTCCTATGCCCCTTTGACCCAGGCCTTCCCGCAGATCGTCGAGGCGGCCCAGGCCCGGGGCGCCGGCCGCGAACTGTATCTGGTGGTCCCCCGGAGCCCGAAGGCGACGCTTACCGTCGGCGATCCGGAAATCTATGGGGACGACTCCTTCCGGGAGGTCCTGTGCAGCGGCGAGCCGGGCAAGCCCGTGCTTGTGCTGTGCAACTGGTATGAGCCCGACCGGACGGTCGTCTGCGCCGACGGCGAAGACCGCACGGTGAGCTATATGCCGCAGGTCGACCGGCGGACCGCGGCGCTGCTGACGCCGGCGGACGGCAGCGTCCGCGACATCTCCAGGCCGCTGCCGCGCCCGCTGGAGGGCTTCACCGCGTTCAACTACTCCGACGCTTTCCCGGACGATGACCTCGGGATCAGCGTGCGCCTGGAGGGCGGCCAGCCGGTGCTGACCTGCACCGCGGCGCCGCTGGAGCGGCTCGGCTTCACGGAGGATTCCTTCGCGATCCGGGAGGGGGACAGCTATTTCTCCGGCATCGACGGACTCTGCCAGGGCGTGTTCATCGGCACCGAGGGCCAGGACGACAATCCTGTGGTCTGCGTGGTGATGGCCAACGGCGACGTCAAGATGTGCAGCGTCTTCAACGCAATCCGCCACGGCGGGCCGCACCTGAGCGGCGCCCTGCCGGGCTTCAAGGACGTGACCGGCTTCGAGTCCGGTGGAGGCGGTCCGTGGGAGGACGAAGCGACCGGCGAGACCAACTACGACTATAGGACCATCTATGCGCTGGACGTGCGCGGCGGCCGGACGGAGATCCCGTATTTCCGCGACAGCGGCACCTACAAGGCCTCGGACGGCGAAGCGTCCTACGAAGTCACGCTCACGCCGGACTGGCAGTTCAGCCTGACCCGCATTTCCCGCGGAAGCGGGCTGACGCAGGTCTACAACGGCAGCTTCAGTGAAGCGGAAGAGCAGGATGGCGCGCAGGTATTCCCGTTCCGCGTGAGCCTCTACAGCCGCTTCCAGGGCGATGCGGCCGAGACGGACGAAAGTGCGCAGACGGGGACGTTCTCCGTGCGCAGTCAGGGACCTGTCTATGAAGTGACGCTCGCCGGCGTGGAGATATTCCCGGACGGGACGGCGTTCCGCGCCGTCCGCGGAGCGATTTAGCGCTGGCGTTACGCGCTGTGCGCGTAGTGCGTGGGCTCTTTCTTGACCGGCTGCGGGTGGACGACCGCGGCCGGTTTTTTTGCGGCCGCGCTGTAGACCAGCAGGCCGATGCCTGCGAGGATGAACGGGATGGAGAGGAGCTGGCCCATGTCCAGGGCCATCGTGCGCTCGAACTCGACCTGCGGCTCCTTGACGAACTCGATCAGGAAGCGGGCGCCGAAGCAGCCCAGCAGGAAGAGGCCGAAGAAGAAACCGCGGTGGACCTTGTCCAGCCTGTGCTTGTAGATCCAGACCAGCACCAGGCCGAGCAGCAGGTAGCTGAGGGCCTCATAGAGCTGCGTCGGGTGCTTGGGCTCGGTCTCGCCCGCCCGCTCGAAGACGAAGCCCCAGGGGAGCGAGGTGACGTTGCCGTAGATCTCGGAGTTGGCAAGGTTGCCCAGCCGGATCATGCAGCCTGCGAACGCGACGGCGATGCAGAGCCGGTCCATGATCCAGAGGAAATCGAAGTCGTTCTTCCGGCCGTAGCGCCGGGCGAACCACCACATCGCAAGGAGCAGGGCGATGGCGCCGCCGTGGCTGGCCAGGCCGCCCTTCCAGGGCATGAAGATCTCCCAGAAGCCCTCCCAGGAGCCGAAGTAGTAGTCCGGCTGGTAGAAGATGCAGTGCCCGAGGCGTGCGCCCACGACCGTGCCGATGAGGAGGGTGTAGAGGAGGGTGTCCATCAGGTTCCGGTCCACCTTCTCACGGGTGAAGAACCATTTGAAGAGATACCAGCCGATGACGAAACCGGATACGAACAGGAGGCCGTACCAGCGGACCTGGACCGGTCCGATATGGAAAAAGATGGGGTCGAAGTCCCAGTGGACGGATAGCAAATTCATAATTCTTCTTCAATCGGACAAATATAGCAATTTCTTGTGACAGGGTTTTGGCGTGGTGTAAATTTTGCATAGCTTTGCGCGCAATTACAATTATGAGAAAAGTTATATCGTTAGTATTTCTAGTCCTTCTACCGTTCATTTCCCGGGCCCAGCAGGCCGATTCGACCGCGGCTCCGACCCTTCTCACGCTGGAAGACGCGCTCAGGATCGCGCTCAGTGAGAATGCCTCCGTGAAGGTCGCCGACCAGGAGATCGAGCGGACGGGCTATGCCCGCAAAGGATCTTATTCCGCCCTGTTTCCGCAGATCAACGGCTCCGCCTCCTACCAGCGCACCATCAAGAAGCAGGTGATGTACATGGACGGCGGCGGTTTCGACATGACCGCCATGATCGGCGACGCCCTTTCCAACTATCTGCTCCCGCTTTACGCCGCGCACCCGGAGATTCCGTTCCCGACGCCGGCGGCGCCGGAGCCTGAAGAGGGCGCTTCTTCCAATGAAGGTTTCTCCGTCGGCCGCTGGAACACGTGGTCGGCCGGCATCAACGCCAGCATGCCGCTGGTCAACGCGCAGCTCTGGCAGAGCCTGCGCATCTCCGACCAGGACGTCGAGCTGGCCGTCGAGAAGGCGCGCAGTTCGCGCCTCGAGACGGTGGGCCAGGTCAAGCAGGCCTTCTTCGCCTGTCTGCTCGCGCGCGAGGCCTTCAAAGTCTACAAGTCCGCCTACGAAAACGCCCTGGAGAACTGCAACCAGATCCAGCGGCGCTACAACGCGCAGAAAGCGTCCGAGCTCGACCTGACCCGCGCCAAGACCACGCTGGCCAACGCCATCCCGAACGTCTATGACGCCGAGAGCTCTGTCATCCTGTCACTGTGGCGCCTCAAGGCCGTGATGGGTGTCAGCCTCGACGAGAACGTCGACGTCGCCGGCAGCCTGGACGACTTCGCGCAGCACATGCTCTACGACCTCAACGAGACCGGCGACCTCTCGCTGGAGAACAACTCCACGATGCGCCAGCTCGCCATCCAGGCCGAGCAGCTGGCCGATGCGATCAAGGTCCAGCAGTACGCCACCCTCCCGACGTTGTCGCTGTCGTTCAACTACAGCCTCAACGCGATGACCAACGACTTCAAGTTCAGCGAGTACAAGTGGTCCCCGTATTCCTTCGTGGGCCTCAGCCTCTCCGTGCCGATCTTCTCCGGCGGGCAGCGACGCAACGCCATCCGCCAGGCCAAGGTACAGGCGCACGAGCTGGATATCCAGCGCACCAACACCGAGCGCCAGCTCAAGATCTCCATCCGCCAGTACCTCAACCAGATGGAGACCGCGATGAAGAGCTACAGCTCCGCCCGCAGCGCCGCCGAGACGGCGCAGAAAGCCTATGACATCGCGTCCCGCTCCTACGAAGTGGGCCGCAGCACGCTCACGGACCTCAACGACGCGCAGCTCGCACTGACCCAGTCGCAGCTCGGCGTGTCGCAGGCCGTCTACAATTTCGTCGTGGCGAAAGCCGGGCTCGAAGGGACCCTGGGCGCCGACTTCATCGACGCCGAGGGCAATGTCCAACTGAATAAAACGTATGACAATGAATAAGCAAGTTTTGATAGGAATGGCCTGCTGCGCGCTGCTGAGCGCCTGCGGCCAGCAGAAATCCGGCGCTCCCGCCGATCCGATGGCGGGCGTGGCGGACAAGACCCCGGTCGTGTCCGTCGCCGCCGCCACCCGGCAGGCGGTCGCCCAGGAGGCGGTCTACTCCGCCTCCGTCCAGGCCAACGTGGTCAACAACATCGCCCCGCAGACGGGCGGCCGCATCCAGAAACTCAACGTCGAGGTCGGCGACTTCGTGTCGGCCGGCCAGGTCCTCGCCGAGATGGACCGCGTCCAGCTCGACCAGGCGGCCCTCCGCCTCAAGAACGACGAGACCGAACTCGCCCGCGTGAAGCAGCTCTTCGAGGAAGGCGGCGTGTCCCAGTCGGACTTCGAGTCGCTCGAACTTGCTTTCAAGGTGTCGAAGAGCAGCTACGAGAACCTGTTGGAGAACACGGTCCTGCGCGCTCCCGTGAGCGGCGTCGTGTCGGCCCGCAACTACGACCGCGGCGACCTCTACGCCATGGCCCAGCCCATCTACACCGTCCAGCAGATCACTCCGGTCAAGCTCCTGGTCCCCATTTCCGAGGCCGACTACACCCGCGTCAAGCGCGGCCACAAGGTCAGCCTGACCGCCGACGCCCTGCCGGGCAAGACCTTCACCGGCACCATTGTCCGCCTCTATCCGACGATGGATCCCGCCACGCATACCTTCAACGCGGAGGTCCGCGTGAACAACGAGAAGCGTGAGCTCCGTCCGGGCATGTACGCCCGCGTGACCGTCGACTTCGGCGCCAGCCAGAGCGTCGTCGTGCCCGACGCGGCGGTGATCCGCCAGCAGGGCTCCGGCCAGCGCTCCGTGTTCGTGCTGAACGCCGACAGCACCGTGTCCGTGCGGGTCGTCGAGACCGGCCGCCACTTCGGCAGCCAGTACGAAATCCTTTCCGGCCTGGAGGCCGGCGAGCAGGTGCTCACCGGCGGTTTCACCAACCTCAAGTCCGGCGATAAAGTGGAGGTCAAGCGATGAGCATCTACCGTTCCGCGGTCGAGCATCCCGTGACGACCGCCCTGCTGTTCGTCGCCCTCGCCATCATGGGCATCTTCTCCCTGAGCCGGACGTCCATCGCCCAGTTCCCGGAGTTCGACGCCAACACGATCATGGTGATGGCCTCCTACCAGGGCGCCAACGCACAGGACATCGAGACCAACCTGACCAAGGTTCTGGAAAACGCCCTCAACGGCGTGGAGAACCTCAAGGAGCTGAACTCCCAGTCCAAGGAGAACATCTCCCTGCTGACCCTGACCTTCAACTACGGCGTGGACATCGAGGCCGCGACCAACAGCGTCCGGGACAAGTTGGACATGGTCAACGCCATGCTCCCGGACGGCGTGTCCAACCCCGTCATCTTCAAGTTCAGCGCCTCCGACCTGCCGGTCATGCTGCTCTCCGCCACGGCGGATGAGAGCCTCCCGGCGCTGGACAAGATCCTGGACGACAAGGTCTCCACCCCGCTGGCGCGCGTCTCCGGCGTGGGTACGGTGTCCGTGAGCGGCGCCCCGAGCCGCGAGATCCAGGTCTACTGCGACCCGAGCAAGCTGCAGGCATACGGCCTGAGCATCAGCTCGATCGCGGGCGTGATCTCCGCCGAGAACCGCAACCTCCCTTCGGGAAACATCGACATCGGTTCCGATACCTACACGCTCCGCGTGCACCAGGAATTCGGCGACCCGTCCGAGCTGCTCGACATCGTGGTCGGCGCCGTGGGCGGCCGCGCCGTGTATCTGCGGGACGTCGCCCAGGTGGTGGACGGCCAGCAGGAGCGGGAGCAGGAATCCTATACCAACGGCCGCCGCGCCGCCCGCATCATCATCCAGCGCCAGAGCGGCGCCAACACGGTCAACGTGATCCGCGGCATCAAGAAGCAGATGAAGCAGATCGAGAAGACCCTCCCCGCCGACGTCAAGATCACGACCATCGTGGACGGCTCCCGGGAGATCATCAACACGATCAACACCCTGATCGAGACCATCATCATCACCTTCCTGGTGGTCATGCTCGTGGTCTTCATCTTCCTGGGCAGCTGGAAGTCCACCTTCATCATCGTCCTGTCCATCCCGCTGGCCCTCCTGGCCTCGCTGATGTATCTCTTTGCCACGGGCAACACGCTCAACATCATCTCGATGTCGGCCCTCGCGATCGCAATCGGCATGGTCGTGGACGACGCCATCGTGGTCCTGGAGAACATCTCGACGCACATCGCGCGCGGCGAGAAGCCGAAGGAGGCCGCCGTGCACGGCACGGGCGAGGTGGGCATCTCCGTCATCGCGTCCACGCTGACGATGCTCTGCGTGTTCCTCCCGCTGACGATGATCAACGGCATGGCCGGCATCATGTTCCGCCAGCTGGGCTGGATCGTCTCCATCATCATGATCGTGTCCACGACGGCGGCCCTGACCTTCGTCCCTATGCTCTGCGCCAACTGGCTCAAGAAGGACGTCAAGCACAACAAGGCCTACAACGCCATCTTCGTCCCGATCAACAAGGCCATCGACAAGATTTCCCGCGGCTACGCCCATGTGATCCACTGGTCCACGAAGCGCCGCAAGGTGACCATCCTCTCCTTCGGCGCCGTGTTCGTGCTCTCGATCCTGCTGCTCGCCCCGGGCCTCAAGACCGAATACTTCCCGCGCGGCGACTCCGAGCGCCTCACCGTCACGGTCAACCTGCCGATGGGCACGTCCCAGGACGTCACCCGCGAGTTCTACAACCGCATCTACGCCGACATCACCGCGGCCGTGCCGGAGATCCAGGTGCTCAACGCCACCTTCGGCCAGGCCGACACCGACAACGCGTTCGCCAGCATGCAGAGCAACGGCACGCACATCCTCTCGCTCAACCTCAACATCGGCACCTCCAGCACGCGCAAGCGCTCGTCGGCCGAGATCTCCGACGTGCTGCGCGGCATCTGCGCGCAGTATCCCGAGATCCGCCGCGCGATGGTGTCAGAAGGCATGGGCATGGGCGGTGCCTCCACCGTCGAGGTGGAGGTGTACGGCTATGACTTCGCCGAGACGGACCGCGTGGCGCAGGAGCTGCAGGCCCGGATGCTGGAGGCGCCGTCCTTCACGCAGGTGACCGTCAGCCGCGAGGAATACACGCCGGAGCTCCGGATGGACTTCGACCGCACCAAGCTCGCCCTCAACGGGCTCAACTCCACCACCGCCGCGGCGGCCTTCAGCTCCGCGATGAGCGGCACCGTGGCCTCGCTCTACCGCGAGGACGGCGAGGAATACAACATCCGCGTGCGCTATGCGCCGCAGTTCCGCTCCAGCGTGGAGGATATGGAGAACATCGTCGTGACGACCCCGACCGGCGCCACCGTCCGGATGAAGGAACTCGGCACCGTGGTCGAGGGCCTCGTCCCGCCGACCATCGAGCGCAAGGACCGTTCCCGCCTGATCACGGTCACGGGCATCGTCGCCAAGGGCGCCGCCCTGAGCGACGCGGTGGCGAGCTGCAACGAGATCATCGGCAGCATGGAGATCCCTTCCGAGCTGTCCACGGTGATCGCCGGCGACTTCGAGGACCAGCAGGAAATGTTCGGGCAGATGCTCGCGCTCATCCTGTTGATGATCCTGCTCGTGTATATGGTGATGGCCTCCCAGTTCGAGAGCCTGATGGCTCCGTTCGTGATCATGTTCAGCGTCCCGTTTGCCCTCGTGGGCGTCATCCTGGGCCTGCGCGTCTCGGGCCTTGCCCTCGGCGTGATGTCCATCATCGGCATCATCATCCTGATCGGTATCGTGGTGAAGAACGGTATCGTGCTCATCGACTACACGATCCTCTGCCGCGAGCGCGGCATGAACATCCGTGACGCGTCCACGACGGCCGCCAAGAGCCGTCTGCGCCCGATCCTGATGACCACCCTCACCACCGTCCTGGGCATGCTCCCGATGGCGGTCGGCACGGGCGAAGGCTCCGAGATGTGGCGCGCGCTGGGTGTGACGGTGTGCTGGGGCCTGTCCGTCTCCACGCTCATCACCCTCGTGCTCATCCCGACGGTCTACTGCGCGTTTACCTACAGAATGGAAAGAAGAAACGAAAGAAGGAGGAACCGGAAATGAAAGCGATGTTCATCGTCTATAACCAGGCCTACAACGAAGAGATCATAGACCTGCTCGTGGCCCACGGCCAGCGCGGATACACCCGCTGGGAGAACGTGGAAGGCAAGGGCGGCTTCAATGGATTCCCGCGTTTCGGCAACCACGCGTGGCCCGAACTCAACCACGCCCTGCTCGTGATGACGGAGGACGACAAGGTCGCCCCGCTGCTCGCGGACCTGGAGAAAAAGGACAAGGAAGCACCCGACCTGGGCCTCCGCGCCTTCGTCTGGGGCATTGAATCTTCCTATTAATTTACTATATTTGCAATCGGGGAGACTGTTTTCTCCCCGGTGTAAAAGAAGTTTTTTATGGAAATTGTCATCAACGCAAACAATATCGCAGAGGTGCTGGCTTCTCCCGTGCCTGTTGTGATCGACTTCTGGGCGACCTGGTGCGGCCCCTGCCGCATCCTCACCCCGACCGTCGAAGAGGTGGCCAGGGAGCTGGACGGCAAGGCCGTCGTAGCCAAGTGCAACGTCGACGACTGCGAGGACATCGCCATGCAGTACGGCATCCGCAACATCCCGACCCTCCTGTTCTTCAAGGACGGCCAGCTGGCGGACCGCACGGTGGGCGTCGTCTCCAGGCAGGAGATCGTCGACAGACTGCAGAAATTAATGTAGAACACACTTTTTAACCATTTTAGTGATGAAAAAGTTAATTGTTATCGCCGCTTCCCTGCTCATCGCAGCGAGCGCGCACGCCCAGCTCGGTGTCGTAGCTGGCATCACTTCTTCCAAGAGCAACCTGGAAGAGGCCTACGCTGACATCAACAATGTCAATCAATACCACGTCGGCATCACCTACAAGCTCGACCTCGGTCTGATCGCCATCCAGCCGTCCATCATCTACAACGTGAAGGGCGCCCGCATGGAAGGTTTCAAGATCAACGATATCCCGACCGGCCTGGGCCAGATGGACTACAAGACCGGCTACCTCGAGGTTCCGGTGCAGGTGCAGGCTGGTATCAACCTTGGCCTGGCCCGCGTCTATGGCTTCGCCGAGCCGTTCGTCGGCTACGCCCTCAGCAACGAGGTGAGCTCCAACCTCTGGAAGGAGCCGCAGCAGACCTGGGAGAACGTCAAGTCCCGTCTCGAGTACGGTGTCGGCCTGGGTGTCGGCGTCGAGCTGATCAAGCATGTCCAGGTGGCCGTGAAGTACTACTGGAACATGGGTGATATGTACGGCAGGCAGATCAAGTTCTCCGATTTCACCTCGACGATCGGCGAGCAGAAAGCCAACGGTATCGCCGCTTCCGTCGCCCTCCTGTTCTAGTCAGTTATGTCGGACAAGCGGGCAGTCATCTATTGCTCCTCGAGTTCCGACATCGATCCGGCCTACAATCAAGCTGCGCGGCAAATCGTCCGCGCAGCTTGTTTGGCAGGATATGATATCGTCTCGGGAGGCTCCTGGCGGGGTACGATGGGCCACGTCTGCGACGAGGCCCTGGAGCACGGCGTCCGTGTGATCGGCGTGCTCCCGCGGTTCATGAAGGGATTCGAGCATCCGCGCCTGACGGAATGCATCTGGACGGACCGGATGTCGGAGCGCAAGGACCTCATGCGTGAAGGGACCAGTGTCGCCATCGCCCTGCCGGGCGGGATCGGCACGCTGGACGAAGTGGCGGAGACGTATTGTCTTGCCAAGCTCGGCCGCTACGCCGGCCGGGTCATCATTTTCAATCCGGACGGATTCTACGATCCGTTCAAACTCCAGCTCGACCGCTATGTGGAGCGGGGCATGATGGACGCGGCGTCCCGCGCCCTGGTGGCCTTCCCGGAGACGGTCGAAGAATGTGCAAAGCTTCTGTGAGCAGACAAGAGATCATCGACTTCCTCGGAGCGGATTGGGACCGTGTCTTGGCCCTGATCCGGGACCAGCTGCATTCTGACGTCGGTCTCCTGGCGGAGACCAACAGCAGGATCCTGTCCAATTCCGGCAAGATGCTCCGGCCGATGATGGCGCTGCTGATCGCCCGGGCGATCGCCGCGCCCAACAGCGACGCGGTCTGCTGCGCCGCGGCCTCCGAGCTGCTGCACAACGCCACCCTCATCCACGACGACGTGGCCGACGAGAGTGTGGAGCGGCGCGGCCGTCCCACGCTGAGCGCCCTGCTCGGGCCCGGCCCGGCCGTGCTGGTGGGGGACTACTGGCTCGCCCGCGCCGTGAGCCTGATCGTCGACACCGGACACCGCGATTCCGTGATCCGGGCGTTCGCCAAGACGCTCACGGACCTCGCCGAAGGCGAAATGCTCCAGCTGGAGAAGGCCGCCTCCTGCGACACCGTCGAGGAGGACTACCTGCGGATCATCCACTGCAAGACGGCCTCGCTTTTCCGCGCGGCGGCCGAATCGGCGGCGTTGTCCGTCGAGGCCGACCCGGCCCGGCTGGAGGCGGCCTGCACCTATGGATCCGCCCTGGGCATCGCTTTCCAGATCAAGGACGACATCCTGGACTATGCCGGCTCGGAGACCCTCGGCAAGCCGGTCGGCGTAGACCTCAGAGAACAGAAAATCACGCTTCCGCTGCTGGAGGCCCTCAAGGGCTCGCCGCAGGAAGCGGACATCCGGGCGCTGGTGCGGGAGATCCCGTCCCACCCCGAACATTGCGACTCGATCCGCCGCTTCGTGGCGGAGCGCGGCGGCGTCGAGAAGGCCGCCCGTCGCCTGTCGGAGTGGGTGGAGCGCGCCGTGCGCGCCCTGGATGCATTCGAGGACGGACCGGCCAGGGACTTCCTGGCCGAGATCGCCCGCTACAACCAAATCAGACAGGTATGACATTCGCGCAGATCCAGGGCAACGAAGATGTGAAGCAGGCGCTCACCGGCATGGTGGACGCCGGCCGCATCCCGCACGCCATCCTCTTCCACGAGGACGACGGCGGCGGGGCGTTCCCGCTTGCGCTGGCCTTCCTGCAATACCTCTTCTGCCGCGAGCGCAGCGGCGGCGACTCCTGTGGCCGCTGCCCGTCCTGCGGCAAGATCGGCCGCCTGATCCATCCCGACGTGCATTTCGTCTTCCCGACGGCCGCCGGCGTCCTCTCCGAGCAGTATCTGGAGCCGCTGCGCAAGCTCGTGGCCGAGCGTCCCGCTTTCCGCGAAGCGGAGCTCACCGAGGCCCTGGGCATCGCCGGCAAGGTCCCGATGATCGCCGTCGCGGAGTCGCGCCGCCTGCTGGAGAAGCTCTCGCTGAGCGCGCTCGAAGGCGGCTGGCGGGCGGTGGTGATCTACCTCCCCGAGCGGATGAACGTCGAGGCGGCGAACCGCCTCCTCAAGATCATCGAGGAGCCGCCGGCACAGACGCAGTTCCTGCTCATCGCGCACCAGATGGAGCGCGTCCTGCCCACGATCGCTTCGCGCTGCCAGCGCATCCGCGTCCATTCCGCCGGTGCCGTGGCCGGCCCCGACTGCGCGGACGCCGGCGTGCTGGACGAGCTGATGGACGCCCTGCTGGCCCGCGACCTTTTCGCCGCCCTGGACGTCGCCGACCGGCTGGCCGGCACGGCTTCGCGCGAGGGCGCCAAGTCCTTCTGCACCTTCGCGGCAGACCGCCTGCGCCAGGTCTTCCTGGCCCAGCAGGGGATCGAAGGTGCCGGGGAGATCTCCCCGCAGGCCCGCAGCTGGGCCGGCCGCTGCCGCAAGACATTCCCGCGCCAGGCCCTCGAGGTCCTGGACCGAACACAGACCCTCATCGGCCGTAATGTCAACCTGAAGATCCTCTTCACCGACATGACCGACCGCCTGTTTTTACTGATATGACGACAAACGAATCCATCCAATACGACTGCTTCCGCGGTTGCGTGGTGACCCACGAGGAGGGCACGGGCGAGACCCGCTGCACCTATCGCGCCGGATGCTGCAAGCTCGGCGACTACAACTGGCTGAAAGACGCCAACGACGGCACCTTCCGCAACCTCTTCGAGGTGCGCTTCAAGAACACGCGCAAGGGGTTCTACATCAACGACTCCTCGCAGAACGTCCGCCTCGGCGACCTGGTGGTCGTGGAGGCTACGACCGGGCAGGATCTCGGCATCGTGACGCTGGAGGGCCCGATCGTCGGCCGCCAGATGCGCAGCCGCGGGATCGACCCCGCGACGGCCCAGTTCAAGAAGATCTACCGCAAGGCCCGCCAGAGCGACATCGAGAAGTGGCAGGAAGCCATCGCCCGCGAGCAGGACACGATGATCAAGGCCCGCCGCATCGCGGCCGAAATGGGCCTGGAGATGAAGATCGGGGACGTGGAGTTCCAGGGAGACGGCTCCAAGGCCATCTTCTACTACATCGCCGACGGGCGTGTGGACTTCCGCCAGCTGATCAAGGTGTTTGCCGAAGAGTTCCGCATCCGCATCGAGATGAAGCAGATCGGCGCGCGGCAGGAAGCCGGCCTCATCGGAGGCCTGGGCATCTGCGGCCGCGAGCTCTGCTGCGCCAATTATATTTCCTCTTTCCAGAGCATCTCCACGGCGGCCGCCCGCTGCCAGGATCTGTCGCTGAATCCGCAGAAACTGGCCGGCCAGTGCGGCAAGCTCAAGTGCTGCCTCAACTACGAGGTGGCCACGTACCTGGACGCCCAGTCCCGCATCCCCAAGCTCAGCGAGCCGCTGGAGTTCGAGGACGGTCCGGCCTGGCTGCGCAAGACCGACATCCTGCGCGAGGTGATGTATTTCTCCTACGAGAAGGGTTCCGACGCGGAGCTGTTCCCGCTGGATGCCGCCGATGTGTGGGACATCATCGAGATGAACCGCAACGGCGAGAAGCCGGAGTCGCTGCGCACGGCGCCGGTGCCGAACATTCCGGAGTTCGTGACGGCGGTCGGCGACGACAGCATCAGCCGCTTCGACTCGCCCAAGCGCAGGCGTTCGCGCGGCGGCCGCAACCGCAAGGGCCGCGGCAAGGCAGCCGGCCAGGGCGGGCAGAAAAAAGAAAAGCCCGCCCGCTAGAAAATGGCGCGGGGATCCCTCATCCGTCTCTTTTTCGCGGCACTCTGCCTGGCAGTCGTGCTGCCGGCTTGTTCCCATCCGGAGGATCTGGAGCTTTTCACGCTCCGGAAGGACGCCCAGGACGGAGTCTATATCTATTCGCTCCCGCTGCAGGACACCACGGCCGCGTATGATTTCTGGTTCTACAGCCGGGCCGCTTCGGAGCGGGTGGAGAACCTCCAGCTCAACGTGCAGTGGCTCGCCCCCTCCGGTGACGCCTTTCCGGAGACGGTCTATATGCGGACGGTGGAGCCGGAGGGCACGAGGGTGCTCTACCGCAGCGGAATGATTCCCGCCCAGGCGGGGGACTGGCAGCTCAGCGTGCGCCCGGTGGGCGCGGACGGGGCGCTGCTCGGCTTCGGACTTGTTTGCAAGAAACGGGATGGGACACGATAAGCTTCGCAAATTCGCGGAGAACGAGACGTTCTCCTGCCTCCTGCAGCCTTCGGCGGAAGAGCTTCTCGCCGACGGCTATTTCCACCTGCGCGACCACGCGGTCAAGGGGCGCTGGCAGGACCGTTTCGGCAACGGGAATCCGCTTGTCCTGGAGCTGGGATGCGGAAAAGGCGAATACACGATCGCACTGGCGGAGCGGGATCCGTCGCGGAATTATATCGGCGTGGACATCAAGGGGGCGCGCCTGTGGAAAGGCGCGAAATACGCCACGGAGCACGCGCTGCCCAACGTGGCGTTCCTGCGGACGCGGGTGGAGTTCATCACGGCTTTTTTCGCGCCCGGCGAGGTGTCGGAGGTCTGGCTGACCTTCTCGGATCCGCAGTATCGCAGCGAGAATTCGCGGCTCTGCTCGCCGCTCTTCCTGGAGCGCTATCGCAGTTTCCTGCGGCCCGGCGGTATCGTCCACCTCAAGACCGACTCTCGTTTTCTGCACGAATACGCCCTCGCCGTCTGCCGCGCCAACGGCCTCCGTATCCTGTCGCAGACCACCGACCTGTACAACACGGAGCCGCACGGCAGCTCGCCCCTGAAAACGTCCGGCTGCGCCGGACCCCTCCCATCTGGCGATGGGCCCCTCCCTCTTACGATGCCGAGGGTGGCACGGTTTTCTGGGGCGACTG